>Ga0123353_10001421_pt1 | contig 29267 bp, 18 predicted proteins | sample TergutLab28metaG_3_FD_92763 | JGI IMG/M metagenome (GOLD analysis project Ga0123353, IMG submission 92763) | Labiotermes labralis P3 segment gut microbial communities from Petit-Saut dam, French Guiana - Lab288 P3 | ecosystem: Host-associated > Arthropoda: Insects > Digestive system > Gut ...
GAACCCGAGCAGAGACTCTCCGCTGGCATCGTCCACCAATTTCATTCGTATTCGGCCAAGCTTCTTGCCGTCAATTTCGGTTGCGACCACGACCAGAGCCTTGTTTTCGCTCCCCCTCCCGCGTTTTCCTCTGCTTTCTACCCCACCGATAAGGCTTTCATCAACCTCATATAACGCCTGACAGTTTCCGGCGATTTGGGCTGACCATAGCGGTGCGTATTTTATGAAGCCATGCCCAGGCTGTTTGGTCGCTTCTCAAGCCAAGCACTTGCCTCAGACCATCGGCACTTGCACCATATTTTTGCGTTGTAATCCACCAGATAGCGATGAACCAGTCTCTTAGCGGTTTTCGTGTATCCTCGAAAATAGTCCCAGCAATCACGGAAGTTTGATGACGACATTCTCTGCACGTAAACAGTAATTGGTTCTTAATCGCCCACGCCTGATCATGCCCACACTTTGGACAAATGAAGCCATTTCCCCACCGTATTTCGTATAGATAGTTCCGGCAATCTTCTTCGTTGCCAAAGCGAGCAACGAACTCGTTAAAAGTCATAGGATATTCGTTCATGTTATCATAGTATCAGATTTTCTCGTGTTAGTCAAGTGGAGGGGCAGGTTCTACTATTCGTCCAGCATCAAAGGCTTTTTCTTTGCTCTGCGTTTCAATTCCGCGAGTTGCTCCTTCTCAATTTGACGAATGCTCTTATCAGGTGTAGGCAAATCTTCCGGCATCGTTCCTCCGACACGCTCAATAGCGGCGCGTACTTCGCGTCCAACAGAATGATGTACAGCGTTCGCGGCGGTGGCGTTATCAATAGCATCACGTTTTAGCTTTTCTTCCGTTTGTGATATGCGGAATAAATTCGCAATCAATTCCGTACTGCCCATAAAATCGAGAATTTTATCACGAACAGCAAGCCCCTTGCGTCTATGAATATCATCAACGGTCAAGCTGCCGTAAAGCCCCATGTATCCGGCGTTTTGGAATATAGTATATTCTTCATTGGAAATCACACCCGCGTCACGAGCGACTTCCGCGAGTAACTGGTTCCATTGCTTAATATCGCCGCGAACGACAAGCCTCCTACTGTCCTCGTCCAGTTGGTTGAATCTGTCCGCAATTTCTTGACGATATGTTTGAATGGCAAAATATGTCTGTCCAAGCGCGATAACCTCTTTGCGCGGGTCGCCGTTTTGAACAATAAGATAACAAGCGTAGCGAGAAAGCTCGTAATCCTTGACTGGCTTTGATGTTGCGCCCGCGTCCACGATTTTTCTGACCTCAGCAAAATCGCAAATAACGTCATGTCCGCTGTTATTACAGGCTATCATTGCCTTGTCGATGACTTTCGTAAAGTTGCGCCACTGGGTATAATCCAGCACAAACGCAAGCTCACGCGCAAACCAGTATTCGCTGCCATCGTCGCGGATATGCTTGATGTTCTCAAATTGCTCATAACAGTTCCTCCGCTGTATATTCTTTTAGTTTGCGTCCAGGCTTAAGCTTCCCTGTACGTGTTGGCTTAGGCGTGTCTTCTTGACACCTTTCTAATTCTCCCATTCTGACAATGCAACTGAACTTGGCGCATCGATACATTCCATCGTTTCGCCATTTCCTCGGCTGTAACATATCCCTTCATAGCGACCTCTTCCACATAAACATAACATAGTAATTATATTCGTAACACCGTAAAAGTCAAGAGAAAAACTTTCTTGCCTTTTAGCTCCCATGAAGTCCCATGAATAAACACAACGAAAGTGATGTCGCTTCGCGCAAAAATCCCAATCCCATCAAGTAATAAAAAAGGTGGTTGAGATTGCCACTGTTTTGTGATATGCTATCCATGAATTCTCGTAAGCGAGGGCTAGAAAGGTTTGCTATGACAGCTGAAATCATTGCGGTGGGTACCGAATTGCTACTTGGCAATATCGCCAACACAGATGCCCGGGATCTCTCGCAAGAGCTGGGCGAGTTGGGTATCAATGTCTATTTCCATACGACGGTAGGGGACAACCCGCAGCGGTTGGCTGAGGCTGTCGCCATCGCCCGATCCCGCGCCGATATCCTGATCACCACCGGCGGGCTGGGTCCCACCTATGACGATCTGACCAAACAGACTGTCGCGGCTTGTTTTTGCAAGAAACTCGTGCGCCATGAAGAGAGTTGGACGCGCATCCAAGCCTGGTTTACAAACGCCGGGCGGGCCATGCCCCCCAACAACGAGCGTCAGGCGTGGCTGCCCGAGGGTTGCGACGTTTTCCACAATCCCCAGGGGACCGCGCCGGGCTGCGCCTTTGAGGTCGAAGGCACGCATGTGATCATGTTGCCCGGGCCGCCCAACGAGTGCCTATCCATGTTCTCCGTCTGCGCGAAGCCCTATTTGCAGCGTTTGTCCGGTCAATGCCTGGTGTCGCGGCGGATACGTGTGTTCGGTTTGGGCGAATCGATGGTGGAGGACAAACTGCGCCACCTGATGGAGAAACAGAAAAACCCCACCGTGGCGCCTTATGCCAAACAGGGCGAGGTCATGTTGCGGGTGACCGCCCGCGCCCCTTCGCCCGACGCGGCTTTCGCGCTCACCGAGCCGGTGGTGACCCAGATAACGGGGGTCTTGGGCGACGTTGTCTACGGCGTGGATGTAAGCTCGCTGGAGGGCTGTGTGGCCGAACTGCTCACGCGGCGCAAGCTGACGCTGGCGTTGGCCGAGTCCTGCACCGGCGGGCTGCTATCAAAACGGTTGACGGATATCCCCGGCGCGTCCGGTTTCTATCGGGGCGGCGTGTGCGCCTACACCATGGCCGCGAAAACCGCCCTACTCGGCGTCCCCGCCGATCTCCTAGATGCCCACGGCGCGGTGAGCGATCCGACGGCGCGCGCCATGGCCGAGGGCGTCCTGTCCCGGTTGGACGCCGACCTGGCCTTGGGCGTCACCGGGCTGGCCGGGCCCGGCGGCGACGGATCGGACAACCCGGTGGGCACGGTATATATCGCGCTGGCTGTCAAAGAGAAACAGACCCAGTGCCGGAAATTCTTCTTGGGCTTCGACCGCGAACGCACCCGCCTCATGGCGGCCAACCACGGGCTGGACATGATAAGGCGGCTTTACCAGGGTCTCACGATTCCGGATCCGGCCATGAAGGAGCCCTGACCTTGAACCCACTCCAGTCCCTGACCGTGACCGTGACCGTGACCCATACCCTGCCCCCCTCACTGAATTCCGAACAAAAGGAGGCATCCCCCATGCCGAGACAATTGCCCAAAACATATGACCCCAGGAGCGTCGAACCCGTCATCTACAAGCTTTGGATGGATGGCAATTATTTCCATGCCGAGGTGGATTCCCGCCGGATGCCTTTTTCCATTGTCATCCCGCCCCCCAATGTCACCGGGCAGCTCCACTTGGGCCATGCCTTTGACAACACGGTGCAGGACATCCTCACCCGGTTCAAGCGGATGCAGGGCTACAGCGCCTGCTGGGTGCCGGGCACCGACCATGCCGGCATCGCCACCCAAATTAAGGTGGAGGAGATGTTGCGCGTCGAAGAGGGCAAAACCCGCCACGATTTGGGCCGGGAAGCCTTCGTGGAGCGGGTGTGGGACTGGAAGCGCAAATATGGATCCCGCATCATCGAACAGCTCAAGCTGCTGGGATCCTCCTGCGATTGGGAGCGGGAGCGTTTCACGATGGACGAGGGCTGTTCCCGGGCAGTGCGGGAGGTTTTCGTGCGCCTGTACGAAAAGGGGCTTATCTACAAGGGCAGCCGCATCATCAACTGGTGCCCCCAGTGCGCCACCGCCCTGTCCGACACCGAGGTCGAGTACCGGGAACAGCACGCCCACTTGTGGTACATTCGCTACCCGGTCGTAGGGTCCGATGGGATCGATGCGTCCGTTGGGTCCGATGCGTCCGACACACACGTGACCGTGGCTACGACGCGCCCCGAGACCATGCTGGGGGACACCGGCGTGGCGGTCAACCCGAACGACGAACGATACAAACATCTCGTGGGCCGCACTTGCCTCCTGCCGCTACTCGACCGCGAGATGCCCATCGTCGCCGACGATTACGTAGATCCATCGTTTGGCACCGGCTGTGTCAAGATGACCCCTTGCCACGACCCCAACGACTTCGAGGTGGCCGCGCGGCATGGGCTACAGCATGTGCTGGTGCTGGACAACGAGGCGAAAATCAACGAAAACGGCGGCCCTTACCAGGGGTTGGCCCGGGAGGAAGCCCGGGAGGCGGTGCTCCGGGATCTGGAAGCCGGGGGCTTCCTGGAAAAGGCAGAGGACTATGAAAACAGCGCGGGGCATTGTTACCGTTGCGGTACGCTGGTGGAACCGCTGATCTCGGAACAATGGTTCGTGAAAATGAAGCCTTTGGCCGAACCGGCTATCCGGGTGGTCAAAGAGGGGCGCATGAGGTTTGTGCCGGAACGCTTTACCAAGACCTACCTCAATTGGATGGAAAACGTCCGCGACTGGTGCGTCTCGCGGCAACTGTGGTGGGGCCACCGCATCCCCGCCTTTGCTTGCGGCGACTGCGGCCATGTGACGGTAGCCCGGGAAGATCCAGATGTCTGCGAGGCCTGCCAAAGCGAAAACCTCACCCAAGATCCGGATGTGCTGGACACGTGGTTTTCCTCGGCGTTATGGCCCTTTTCCGTGTTCGGCTGGCCGGATAAAACGCCGGAACTCTCCTATTATTATCCGACGACGGTGATCACGCCGGGCTATGAGATCATCTTCTTTTGGGTGGCCCGCATGATCTTTTCGGGGCTGGAGCACATGGGGGATGTCCCGTTCCACACGGCGTACATCCACGGCATGGTGCGCGACGACCAGGGCCGCAAGATGTCAAAATCCTTGGGCAACGGCATCGACCCGCAGGAGATCATAGACTGCTACGGCGCCGACGCGCTGCGCATGAACATGGTCACCGGCAATTCCCCCGGCAACGACATGCGTTTTTACCCCGAACGTTGCGAAGCCATGCGCAACTTTGCCAACAAACTGTGGAACGCCTCGCGTTTTGTGCTGATGAACCTCAACACCGACACCTGGGAGCTGCCCGGATCGTTGGAAATGGAAGACAAGTGGATCCTGTCACGGTTGGGCCGCCTGATCCCGGAGGTGACGAACAACTTGGAATCCTACGAGCTGGGTGTCGCCGCGCAGAAGCTTTACGACTTCATCTGGGACGATTTTTGCGACTGGTACATCGAGCTGGTCAAACCCAGGTTGCTGGACGATAACCCACGCCACCGCCAGACATGCGAACAGGTGCTGGTCTATGTGCTGCGGGTGTCGCTCAAGCTGCTTGGCCCCTTTATGCCCTTTGTCACCGAGGCCATCTGGCAAGCGTTGCCCGACGAGGGCGGCCCCTTGATCACGGCCTGCTGGCCTGCGGTCGAGGAGCGGCTGTCTTTCCCCGAAGACGAGGCGGACATGGCGCGTGTGATCGACGCCATCCGGGCCGTGCGCGCCCAGCGGTCGATTTTGCGCGTGCCACCGGCGAAAAAAGCCCAACTGCTCGTGGTGACCACCCACACCGAAGCCTTTGCCAACGGTATCGCCCAATTGAAAAAATTGGCCGCTTGCTCCGGGGTCGAGGTGCGGGAGGCCCCCCCCGGGGACGTGTCCGGCATGGTGGCGTTGGTTACCGAGAGCGCGCGGCTGTATATGCCGTTGCGTGAGCTGGTCAATATCGCCGACGAGCGCGCCCGACTGCGAAAGGAACAAAACCGCGCCGAAGCCGAGGCAAAAAAACTGGAGGGCAAATTGCAAAACCCCGGTTTTCTGAAAAACGCGCCAGAGGCGGTGGTGATGGCCGAGCGGGATCGCTTGGAAAAACTGACCTCTCTACGCGCACAACTGCGCGAGAGCTTGGCCGCGCTGGGGGAGGAGACATCATGAAGTACATTCACATGCCCAGGACGGATCTACGGCCTTCGGCCATCTGTTTGGGAAGCATCACTTGGGAGGAACACTCGCCGCTTGTGGCTTGCTATGACGAGTACGTCGAGTGGGGTGGAAACTGTTTCGATACCGCCAATCTATACGGCAAACACGAAACCGGGACCAATGCCCACGAGCGGCTTCTCGGGCGTTGGCTGAAAAGCAAGCCGCCCTCGTTTCGTGACAACATATACATCATGACCAAAGGCGGGCACCCGCCCCTCGGGGACTACGGCGCGCATCGCCTGTCCAAAGGGGATATCGCCGCCGATCTGGAGGAAAGCTTAGCGGCCCTCGGCATCGAAGCCGCCGACCTTTACTGGCTGCACCGGGACGACCCGGGTCGGCCGGTGGGGGAGATCCTGGGCTATCTGAACGAATTCGCGGCTCAGGGGAAAATCCGGTACTTCGGCGTATCCAACTGGACAGCCGCCCGCATGCGCGAAGCCGAGAGCTACGCGCAGTCCGCCGGGTTACGGGGTTTTGTAGCCAATCAGCCCCAGTGGAGCTGCGCCCAAGCCAATCAGGAGGCTCTCGATGAGGCCACATGCGTGAGCCTGGACGAAGACGCTTTTCGGTTTCACAAGGAGACCGGCCTCACTGTGATGCCATACAGCCCGAATGCCAGGGGCTACTTTCAGAAACTCATCGGGGGCGTGCCGCTGCGGGGTTCTGTGAAAGATAACTTCGACAGCCCGGAAAACCGCCGCCGCCTGGAAATCTTGGGGGCCGTCGCCGCCGAAAGGGGCTGTACCGTCACGCAGGCGTCGCTGGCCTATTTGCTGCAACAGCCCTTCCCCACCATCCCCATTGTGGGGGGATCCTCCCGCGAACAGCTCCGCGAGAGCATCGACGCGGTGGACGTGGCGCTGGATAGCGAGACGATTGCCATGCTTCGGGCTTGGTAAAATGCTCGGGCTAGGGCGGGGCGGCGTCAACGAATTCCGAAAAAAGGGTTGACACCCTTCGCAGACTCTGGTATCATGAGAAGTGATACAACTACAGGCGATGATGGAGACGGCCTTTCGGCAAGTCCGCGCGCAGAGAAACGGCGGTTGGTGCAAGCCGTAAGCGGCGCGGGGAGGCTTATCCCTCCGGAGTTGGCAACCTGAACCCTCGATCGATTCGGGCGCGCGAAACCCGGTCCCCGATATCCGGTTCCAAGTCCCCGGTTAACGGAATCCGGTACCCAGCTCCTGAATCCCGGAAAGTAAGGCTGTCCGGTAGGCCCCGTTACCGGCTGGGCATCTGTTAGGATGCCTCAAGTGGATCCGTTTGGATCAATTTAGGTGGTACCGCGCGACAAGAATTGTCGCGTCCTGAAGAAGTTTAGGACGCGATTTTTTTGTTTTCACTATATAAAATTATTAAGGGGGCAAACACAATGACAGAACAACTCATTGACATCGGAACGCGCCTTGCCGGCCTGCGACAGATCCAGGGCTACTCCGAAGCAGACTTTGCCAGGCGCATGGAGATTACAGACAAAGATCTGGCAGCCTATGAAAAAGGCGAACGCGACTTTTCCTTCTCCTTCCTGTACAAAGCCGCCCAGGTACTAGGCGTTGACATCATGGACTTGATGAGCGGCGACTCGCCACGCCTGTCCACATGCTGCCTGGTGCGGGCCGGCGGCGGCTACGCCGTGGATCGCCTTGCGGCGTACAGCTACAAACACTTGGCCTTTACCTTCCGGGACAAGCTCTCCGAGCCGTTTATGGTCACCACCGCACCCTCGGACAATGGCGCGCCGCCCGAACTGCACACCCATCAGGGGCAGGAGCTGGAGTACATGGTGTCCGGCCGGACGCGGTTCTTCTTGGGCGACGTGACCTATGACCTGGAACCGGGCGACAGCGTCTACTTCAACGCCAGCATCCCGCATGCCACGATGGCCTTGGATGGCAAACCCGCTACCTTCCTGGCGGTCGTGATAGGGCAATAATTTTTCGAGAAGCAGAGAAACAGAGAAACAGAGATTATATTGAATTATATCTGAGGAGGTATTTCCATGCCGCTATATGAGACCTACACAGGCCGCCACCGGGACGATTACGCCACGCTGGAGGACTTGCAGAAGAATTTTCGCATCACGTACCCGGATGATTTCAATTTTTCCTACGACTGCCTGGATAAAATGGCCGCCGACACGCCGGACGCCAGGGCGATCCTCTGGGTAGGCGCCGACGGGCAAAGCCGGACGTTTTCCTTTGGGGAACTGAAAAAAATGACCGACAAGACGGCCAACTGGTTTGTCTCCCAAGGGGTTTCGAAGGGGGACATGGTCATGATGGTGCTGGGGCGGGCCTATCAGTACTGGTACGGCTTGCTGGCGTTGCACAAGATCGGCGCCATCGCGGTGCCGGCCCCGATCCAGCTGACAGCCAAGGACTTCGTCTACCGCTTCAACGCCGCCGGCATCAACATGGTGGTGGCCACCGGCGACGCCGACACGCTGGATCACATCGATAAAGCGTTGCCCGAATGCCCCACCGTCACCCTCAAGGCGGGCATCCGTTTCCCCGAAGCGCGCGATAATGAGGGCTGGCTGGACTTTGACGGCGGGGTCGAGGAGGCTTCCGACGTATTTGTCCGCCCCGCCGAGCACAACAAGGCTACCGACACCATGCTGATGGCCTTTTCCTCGGGCACCAGCGGCTACCCCAAAATGGTCTGCCACGATTTCACCTATCCGTTGGGGCATATCCTGACAGGCTGTTTCTGGCATCGGTGCGAGGAGGGCGGCCTACACTTCACCATATCGGACACCGGTTGGCTCAAGTCCTTGTGGGGCAAAATGTACAGCCAATGGCTATCCGGTAGCGCGGTGTTTATCTACGACTTTGTCAAATTCTCGGCGGCCGATATCATGGATAAAGTCGCGCAGCACAAGGTGACCACCTTCTGCGCCCCGCCCACCATGTACCGCTATATCATCAAGGAAGATCTGAAGAAGTGGGATCTCTCGTCGCTGACGCATGTCACAACCGCCGGCGAGGCCCTCAACCCGGAGGTGTACGCGAGCTTCTATCGCCAGACCGGCTTGAAGATTTTCGAGGGCTTCGGCCAAACCGAAACCACCATCACCTGCTTCACCGTCGCGCCGTGGATGTTGCCCCGGTTGGGTTCCATGGGCCTGCCCTGCCCCGGTTGCCGCATGATCATCTGCGACGAAGAGGGCAATGAGGTGGGCGCCGGCGTGATCGGCGAGATTTGCCTACGCGCCGACAGGGATCTCGGCGATGGGCCGGTCGGCCTGTTTATCGGATACTACCGGGACGAGGAGGCCACCGACCGCGCCTGGCACGACGGCCTGTACCACACCGGCGACACCGCCTACCGGGACGAGATGGGCTTCTTGTGGTACGTGGGGCGCACCGACGATATCATCAAGTCCTCCGGATACCGCATCGGGCCGTTCGAGGTGGAGTCGGCGATGATGGAGCACCCGGCCGTGCTGGAATGCGCCGTCACCGCCGTGCCCGACGCGGACAGGGGCTTTGTCGTCAAGGCCACCGTCGTGTTGTCCGACGGCTACCAAGGCTCGCCGGAGCTGACCCGCCAGTTGCAGGATCACGTGAAAAAAGCCACCGCGCCCTATAAGCACCCCCGCGTCGTGGAGTACGTGGACAGCCTACCCAAGACCACCAACGGGAAAATCCGGAGGCTGGAGATCCGGGAAAAGGACGCCGAGCGCGGCCAGGCCAGGTAGGGATTGGATCCAGGCAAATGGCCGGGTCTATGCGAGGGCCGGATCCATATGCGGCAGAGGCCGGGAAGGGGGGCAAAGCGATGCGCAGGGCGTTGATTGCGGCGAGCGGCGGCGTTGATAGCTCTGTGGCCGCCTATCTAATGGGGCGCCAGGGCTTTGCCTGTACGGTCGCTACGATCAAGATGTTTGGCAACGATGGCAACGGTGGCAACGAGGACGTGGCCAGCGCGAGGATCGTCGCCGACCGGCTGGGGATGCCCCATCATGTCTTCGACTTTTCGGAGAGCTTTCAAAAACACGTTATCGATAAATTCATTGCATCCTATCAAAAGGGGGAGACGCCGAACCCCTGTATCGACTGCAACCGCTATATTAAGTTTGATATGTTACTATGCCGCGCCAGGGAGCTCGGCATGGCGTATATCGCGACAGGGCATTACGTCCGTGTCGGATACGATGAGGGCAGCGGGCGGTACCTCCTGCGCAAAGCGGCGGACAAAGCCAAGGATCAAAGCTATGTGCTATACACCTTGACGCAGGAACAGCTACAACACGCGGTATTTCCACTGGGCGACCTCCACAAACCGCAGGTGCGGGCTATCGCGGCCGAACAGGGCTTCCCAAACGCGGAAAAGCATGACAGCCAGGATATCTGCTTTGTAAGCGACGGCGATTACGCGGGTTTTATACGGCGGCGCACCGGCTACGCATGCCCCAAGGGCCGTTTTGTGGACACAAACGGCCATGACTTGGGCGAGCATCGAGGGATTATCCATTATACGGTTGGCCAGCGCAGGGGCTTGGGGATCTCCGCGGCGAAGCCCCTGTATGTCCGCTCTGTGTGCGTCGAGGAAAACACTGTGGTCGTGGGGACGGCGGAGACGCTGTACGCGAAAACGCTGATTGCGCGGGACATCAATTTTATTTCCGTTCCCAGGATTGACGCGCCGCGCAAGGTGCGGGCTAAAATACGATATCGGCAGCCAGAACAACCGGCTACCGTGTGGCAACTCGACGACGACACGATCCGGGTCACGTTCGATAGCCCACAAAGGGCAATCACAACGGGACAGGCCGTCGTCCTCTATGATGGCGACAATGTTGTGGGCGGGGGTGTGATTAGCGAGAACGTCGATTAACGGGGTCGCGATGTAAAAAGCCACCGCAAGAATTTGGGCGTGCGCCTTTTCCTTGGCGACCTGCGCGTTGGGGCGGCAATCGCCCAGTTTTTGCCCGCCCTGGCCCGATGGCCGAACATCTCTTCAAACCTGGGGGTATCCGAAGGCTGGTATCGAACGTCGCCCATTTGAGCATGCAGGAATTCCTCCGCCGAGAGGGCGGTGTACCGCACGTAGATGTCGGAGGGCAGGTAGGCTTCATGGAGATACGTCTCCGTTCGCACAGCGAGCGACCCATTCACTTTCGCGGTGGTGTCGGGTTCCCCAAACAGGAGTTCCATCATTTCCGGATCGTCGGCAAAGAAACTCTTCACACTGTCGAGTTCATCAGACATTCGTTCTTTCCTCCCATCGCAAGGCCATTGCAAGGCATCACAAGGTATACAATGCAACGTTTGTATCGAAGGAAAAACACGAAACCTTTAGCGCGGTGGATACGGTGGCCTCGGGCGGCAGGATGCCGCCCGTACGGCGGTGCGTCAAGGATGCCGCGCCCTGGTGTGCCCGGCAGATGACTTGGCAGTGAAAGTCCGCTACAGGCTTGGCAGTAGGAACTGTTAGCAGAAGACAAGGGTTTCCGCCGCGAGGCGGAATCTGAGGAAGCAACGCCTCGACCTGACGAACAGGAATCACATGAGGAGCACTCAGAGCGGACGAGCTTGCTAGGGCAAGCGAAGTCCAATACTGCCCGAACTCTGGGGCGTTGACACGAACGCCCGAAGGAAGCTGATGAACGGACAGAGCAAGGGCATTGGGAGATAGACCTGGTGGTCGGCAAGCAAGGGACGAAACCGGCTATCTTAACACTTGTCGACCGCAAGACAAGGAAATCGCTGTATGTGTTGGTGAAGAACAAGACGCAAAAAGAAGTGATTGCGGCTATCAAGAGGGCAAGGCGGCGTGTGGGCGGCAACTTCGTTGACGTATTCAAGACCATCACGGCTGACAACGGCAGCGAGTTTTTGGACAGTGAAGCCATCAAAAGAGCCGCTAAATGCGATGAGGTCTACTATGCCCATCCTTACAGTAGTTGGGAACGCGGCAGCAATGAAAACGGCAATCGTATTTTAAGGCGGTTTGTTCCCAAGGGTACGGATATTGGAACGTTGACCGAACGAGAACTTCGCCGGATTGAAGACTGGGCAAACAATTATCCAAGAAAAATCTTAGGCTACAAATCCGCAATCGAAATCGTTGCTTAACGAAACTGGTATATTTTGGATGGGCAATTAAACTTGCAATCTTCATTGCCCTGTCCTTTACCGTAATCTTGTTGATTTTTCTGCCTGGATGTGTCATACTAGGAGAAAACAAAGATTATTAAGCGGCAAACAATAATGCGGAGGGTGAGCTATATGTCGGATTATCCCTTGTCTACGTTGCGGCACAGTGCGTCCCATATCATGGCGCAGGCGGTGTTGCGCCTATATCCGGACACGAAACTGGCCATCGGGCCGGCCATTGAGAACGGGTTCTACTACGATTTCGACGTAGAGAAACCGTTTGGGCCGGAAGATCTCGCGGCCATCGAAAAAGAGATGAAGCGCATTGTCCGGGCGCGTTATCCCATCGAGGCATTCGACCTGCCCCGCGAAGAGGCGCTGGCGCTCATGGCCAATAACCCCTATAAGCGGGAGCTCATCGAGGAGCTTGACGAGGGGACGCCCATCCATTTTTACAAACAAGAAGAGTTTACCGATCTATGCGCCGGCCCCCACGTAGACCATACCGGCAGGGTCAAGGCGTTCAAGCTGCAAAACGCCACCGGCGCCTACTGGCGGGGGGATTCCCAAAACAAGTCGCTGTGCCGGGTCTATGGCACGGCCTTCGACACGAGGGAGGAGCTGGACGCGCACCTCAAGTTGCTGGAGGAAGCCAAAAAACGGGATCACCGCCGCCTGGGGCGGGAGTTGGGCTTGTTCGAATTCTTCGACGAAGGCCCCGGCTTTCCCTTTTTCCTCCCCAAAGGGGTGATCCTGCGCAAATTGCTGGAACAATTTTGGCGTGACAAACACGAAAAAGCCGGCTATCAGGAGATCATGACGCCCATCATCCTGAGCGAGGCCTTGTGGCATCGTTCCGGCCATTGGGATCATTACCAAAAGAATATGTACTTCACCAAGATTGACGAGGGTGACTACGCCGTCAAGCCCATGAACTGCCCCGGCGGCCTACTGGTGTACAGGCGGGACATGCATTCCTACCGGGAGCTGCCCCTGCGCGTCGCGGAAATGGGGCTGGTACACCGGCACGAATTGTCCGGCACGTTGCACGGCTTGATGCGGGCGCGTTGCTTCACGCAGGACGACGCCCATATCTACATGACGCCCGATCAGATCGAAGGGGAGATTCTGGGCGTGTTGCGCCTCGTGGACGAAATCTATTCGGCCTTTGGATTTGATTACGCGATGGAGTTGTCCACGCGGCCGGAGGACTTCATGGGATTGGCGGAGGATTGGGACCGCGCCGAGGAAGCCTTGGCGTCGGCGTTGGAAAAGAGCGGCAAGGCGTACAAAATCAACCCCGGCGATGGCGCGTTCTACGGGCCCAAAATCGACTGCCACCTGCGCGATTGCCTGGGGCGCACCTGGCAATGCGGGACAATCCAGCTGGATTTCCAGATGCCCGAACGCTTTGAGCTGGAATACATCAGCCCGGACGGCAGCCGGCGCCGGCCCGTGATGATCCACCGGGCGATCTTCGGATCGATGGAGCGGTTCATCGCCATCCTGACCGAGCACATGGCGGGGGCTTTCCCGGTCTGGCTGTCGCCCGTACAGCTTTCGGTGTTGCCCATCACCGATCGGCAGCATGAATATGCCAAGAGCCTGCATGACAGGATGGTTTCCGCCGGCTTGCGCGCGAAGCTGGACGACCGGAACGAAAAAATCGGCTTTAAAATCCGCGAGGCGCAAAACCAAAAAATCCCCTACATGCTGGTTGTCGGGGACAGGGAGCAGGAGGAGGGCCTGGTGGCTGTTCGGGAAAGAAAAACCGGCGACATGGGTGTCATGCCGCCGGAGGCGTTCCTCGATATCATGCGCGCGGAAAACCGCTACCCATCGACATAGTCGACATAGTCAACATAGTCGACATAACCGCTACCCGTCGACATAAGGGGAAGAGGTGTCGACGATAATGGTGTTATCGACCCATGCGACGCTAAAGTTGATCAGTTTCGCCACGTCGCGCATTTTGAAGTAGTTATTGCCCTTGATGTTGCAAGCCTTGATATAGGCTCGCGATCCATCCAACAGGATGGTGGATCGCGTGGGCACCGGCTTTAGCTTATCCGGCCCCTTGCCCTGCATCTCGCTGCCCAACGGCGTGTAGGGGGTATCGCTCGTTATCCGGATGGTGTTGGTTTTATAGTCAAAGGTCGCGTCGAACTGCTTGTCCGTCCCCGACATGACAAACATGATATCGCGTAGCATGAAGTAATGCGTGCCGCTGATCCGGTAGGTATGGAAATTGATTTGCCGCCCGTTGACAAACACGCTGGAGGACACCGGCGTCGCCGTCAAGTCGGATAATTTGTCCATCACGCCGAACAGGAGGTCTTTGCTTCTCGTCCAATTGACCATGTCGGAGGTATAGAACTTGGCCATGGTGGCGGCGTCCGCCGTGTTGAAGCGGCAAAACTCCAAGCAGATGCCCGGCTTTTTGTACTTGTAGCGGAACCAGTTTTCGAAACCGCCCGCCCAGCCGCCTGCCGCGCTGGTTGTGCTGGGCATCAAGGAGTAGCCCGTGAAGTCGGAGATGGTCTGCGCCAGATCTTTATCGCCCGGGACTACGCCGTTTTTGTTGTCCCGGTAATAGATGACCTTCCCTTGGCAGTGGCAGCTCACCAGGTGCTCGAATGGGACCGATTCGCACAAGGCCATGAGCGCCTTCGTTTCGGGTTCGCTGCCCGCCGAGGAGCCGGTATAGGAAAGATAGTTCGTGTTGGGCTGGTTTGCGGTAGGTCTGTATGCGGCCCAATCGAAGGGGAAGTTCCGGTTCAGGTTGACGCCGTTGGCGTTGCTCTTCCATGTGGCGCTGTCCTTGACGTACACCGTGGCCTTGCCTTTCGCGGTGACAATATCGACGCCATCCGGGTTGGCCATGGGGACGACGTACACGGTGAACTCTTCCAGCAGCCACTGGACTTTTTCGGCCGGCGTCTTCCCGTAAGCCGCGTAGTTGGTGTAAGCTTTGGCGTACTCTTCGACGGTCAGCATCAGGAAGCCCGTCGTAACGGCTTCCCGCGCGTGGAGGGACCCGATCCAGAGCAGGGGGCGCGGCCCCTTCCCCAGCGTGAGGAGCGGAATATCTTTGCCCAGCACGCTGGTTCCGATAGAACTTAAAGTAACGATATCCGGATACCGTTTGGCGATGGCCCGGACATCCTCGTTTAGCTTTTTGCTGGTGTAGGGGACCTGCGGATTCACAATCGCGGCGCTGTCCGCATGGACGAAGCTGAGCGCCCCCACCACCAAAATTAGGGCTAGGGCTATCGTTGTTGTTCGCCTTGCTGTCTGTAACATAAAAAACTCCCTCTCGATAACACTATTACACTATCACACTATTGCACTTGTCCTATGCATCGCGTTTGTCGCTCGTCGCTCGTCACTCGTCGCTTGTCACTTGTCCTATGTATCGCAATATTTTCGGATGACATGAAGATCTTTTTTAGGATGGTGGACCATATATGATAGACATTTTGATCGTAGGCGGCGGGCCGGCTGGGTTGACAGCCGCCATCTATGCCGCGCGGGCCGGCTTGGCTGTCACGGTAGCCGAACGCTTGACGCCCGGCGGACAGATGGCCGCCACGGCGGACATTGACAACTACCCCGGGGTGCCTGGCGTGACCGGGCCGGAACTCTCCCTGCGCATGGAAGAGCATGCGCAGGCCATGGGGGCTGCCATCGTGTACCGGGAAGTGACCGCACTCTCGCTCACGCCCGGCGCGTTGTCCGTGATGACGAACGAGGGGGCGATGCAGGCCCGCGCGCTGATCCTGGCGATGGGCGCGGGGCGGCGCCGTCTGGGCGTGCCCGGCGAGGATGCCTTTGCCGGGCGCGGGGTGTCCTATTGCGCTGTCTGTGACGGCGGGTTCTTCCGGGGCAAGGATGTGGCGGTGGTGGGCGGCGGCAAGGCGGCCCTGGAGGATGCGCTGTATCTGTCCGGGCTGTGTCGCCAAGTGACCCTCATCCATAGGCGGGATACCTTCCGGGCCGCCCGCCCATTGGTCGATGCCCTGCGCAAGTCGAAAAACGTGCGTCTGATGCTGGACAGCGTCGTGGAGGCCGTAGAGGGGCAGCAGGCGGTGGAGCGCGTGTCCGTGCGAGGGTTGAAGGGCGGCCAATCGGAGGGCCAATCGGGTGGCCAATCGGAGGGCCAATCGGAGATCCTGCCGGTGTCCGGCTTGTTTGTCGCCATCGGGACGACGCCGGAAAGCGGCCTGCTGCGGGGGGTCTTGCCGCTGGACGCCGAGGGTCGCGCGATAGGCGGGGATGAGGGGAAAACGGATATCCCCGGTGTATTCGTCGCCGGAGACCTGCGGAAAAAGGGATCCTACCAGATTGTCACCGCCTGTGCCGACGGCGCCCAAGCCGCCATAGCGGCGGCGGCTTACCTCAATGACCAGTAGATGCCATTCGTGCCGTTCATGGCCGCTTTTCGGCTTACCTCACCCCGTGATGCCGGCTATCATGAGTTTTATCCGGTTGAGCTGGTTGACCTCGGAGGCGCCGGGGTCATAGTCCACCGGAACAATGTGGACATGGGGGAAACGACGGCGCAGTTCGCGGAGCATCCCCTTGCCCGTGACATGGTTGGGCAGGCAGGCGAAGGGCTGGGCGCACACGATCCCCATCACGCCGTTCTCGATGAGTTCCATCATCTCGGCGGTCAGGAGCCAACCTTCGCCGCACTGGTTGCCCAGCGACAGCACGGTCCGGGCCCTGTCGGCCAGCCTGTGTATCGTATCGGCCGGATGAAAGCGCCGGGAAGCTTGCAGCGCGCGCCGGCAGGGATTCTCGTAGTGCTTGATGATTTTGATGAGCGCGGACGTCCCTGCGGCGTTCCCATAGGAGGCACCATACATCTTCGCCTTAATCACGACATTGGTGAAGCAATAATAGATAAAGCCCAAGAGACCGGGCACCACGGCTTCGCAGCCTTCGTTCTCAATGACCGCCACGGCATTGTTGTTGGCATCCGGATGGAACTTGACCAGGATCTCCCCCACCAGCCCCACGCGGGGTTTCCGGGGGATGTCCCGCAGCGGCAACGCGTCGAAGTCCCGCACAATGGCGGAGATCAGTTTCCTGTAGGTAAACGCGCCCTCCCCCGAAAAGAAGGCTTCCGCCCGGCCAAGCCATGCGTCGAACAACGCCTGGGCCGCCCCGGCTGTCTGTTCGTAGGGCCGCGTGCGCAACAACGCCTGGCTGAGCAAGTCCCCCACCACGAGGGCTTTGACTGCCCTCGCGAGATGGTCTGGCGTAAAGGTCAGGCCGCTGTTTTTTTCCAGGCCGCCCACCGACAACGCCACGACCGGCACCTGCGGGAACCCGGCGTCGGCCAGCGCGCGCCGCAACAGGCTGACATAGTTGGTCGCCCTGCAACCGCCGCCGGTCTGGGTGAGGAAGATCGAGGTGTTGTCCGGATCGTACGCGCCGGACAGCATGGCCCCGAGCAGTTGCCCCACCACCACCACGGTCGGGTAACAGGCATCGTTGTTGACAAAGCGCAGGCCGATTTCGATGTCCTCCCGCGTCGCACGTTCCAAGATGACGCAACGGTAGCCCGCGTGGCCCAATACCGCTTCCACCAGTTTGAAGTGTACCGGCGACATCTGCGGCGCGATGATGGTATGTGCCTTTTTCATCTCCGGGGTAAACTCGACCCGGCTTACGGGGTCTACGGATCCCACGGGGGCGGGCACACAGGGCCGCATCCGCTCCCGCAACGCCGCTTGGAGCGAGCGTAGGCGGATGCGCGCGGCGCCCAGATTGGTGATTTCGTCGATTTTGAGCAGGGTATAGGTCTTGCCCGCCGCCTTGAGGATATCCCTCACCTGATCGGTCGTGATGGCATCCAACCCACAGCCGAAAGAGTTGAGTTGCACAAGTTCCAGATTGCTTTTCGACGCCACATATGTTGCGGCGTCATATAAGCGCGTATGGTACATCCACTGGTCGAATACGCGCAACGGCCGCGCCGCGTGCAACCTGTCGCTGACCGCATCCTCGGTCAACACGGCAAACCCCAGCGAAGTCAGCAGATCGGGGATGCCATGGTGGACTTCGGGGTCGAGGTGGTAAGGGCGGCCAGCCAGCACGATGCAGGTCTGCCCATCCTCCTCCGACCGTCGCAATATCCCATCGGCTTGGGCGCGAAGCTCCTGTTTGAACCGCTCGTCTTCGGCAAAGGCCGCGTCCAGCGCACGCCTGGCCTGGGCGCGGGAAACGCCCCAGCGGGCAAACGCGCGCGCAATCGTTTTCGGGAGTGAACGTCTGTGGTGAAGCGACAAAAATGGTTTGAGGAACACGACGCCTTGCTGGCGCAGCGTATCCATGTTCCCGCCCAGCACCTCGGGGTATGAGGTCACGATGGGGCAGTTGAAATGGTTGTTGGCCTGCTCGTTTTCGCGACGCTCATAGGGGACGCAGGGGTAAAAGATGACCTTGACGCCGCTGTCCGCGAGGTCTTGTATGTGGCCGTGGGCCAATTTCGCCGGATAACACACGCTCTCGGAGGGGATGGTCGCCATGCCGGCTTCGAATAGCGCGTGACTGGAATGGCGTGATAGTTTGACAGAGAAACCCAATTCGGTGAGCATGGTAAACCAAAAGGGGTAGTTTTCGTAGAGATTGAGCGTCCGGGGCAACCCGACGACCCCCCTGGGCGCCTTATCTTCCGCAAGGGGGACATAGGAAAACAGGCGGTCGTACTTCCAAGCAAACAGATTTTGCCCGAAATCCGGTTGCCGGGCGCCCCGCGCCTTCCCCCCCGCCCCCGTGTTGGTGTTGAATCGCTCGCAACGATTGCCAGAAACCAGCTTCCGACCCCGCGTGAAGGTGGACATTGTCAACATACAGTGGTTCTGGCATCCTTTACAACTCAATGTGTTGACTTTTTCGGGCAAACCCTCGCCCAGGCAATCCGACGGGAGCAACGTGGAGGGTTCCCCCTGCCAGCGTTCCCTGGCGATGACCGCCGCGCCGTATGCGCCCATGTGGCCGCTGATGTCGGGGCGGATGGCTTCGCGCCCGGACAAAACCTCAAAACAGCGGAGGATGGCGTCGTTTAAGAAGGTTCCCCCCTGTACGACCGGATGTTTGCCCAGATCCTCCGGGCGTTTGATGCCGATGACCTTGTAGAGGGCGTTGCGTACCACCGAATAGGACAGCCCGGCCGAGATGTCCCCCACGGTGGCGCCTTCCTTCTGGGCCTGCTTGACCCGGGAGTTCATGAACACCGTGCATCGCGTGCCCAAGTCCACCGGCGACAGGGCGCCCCGCGCCTCGGCGACAAATTCGGGCAACGTCAGCCCGAGCGACTCGGCAAAGGACGAGATGAACGACCCGCAACCCGAGGAACAGGCTTCGTTGAGCAGGATGGATTCGATCACGCCGTCGGCGACGCGCATGCATTTCATATCCTGCCCGCCAATGTCCAAGATAAAATCCACCTCGGGGCGGAAGACTTGGGCCGCCCGCATGTGCGCCAGCGTCTCTATTTCCCCGGTGTCGGCCCGCAGGGCGGTTTTGAGCAACGCTTCGCCGTAGCCGGTCACGCAGGCGTGGCCAATATAGGCGGTTTGGGGCAGTTTTGCGTACATCTCGCGCAGAATCGCTATGGCGGCGCGCAAGGGGGATCCCCGGTTGGGGGTGTAATGCGCGAACAACAGGCGCCCCTCTTGGGAAAGCAGGACGGCCTTGATGGTGGTGCTGCCGGCGTCCATCCCCAGGAAACATGGGCCGTCAGCCTCCTCGATGGGCGCGCGGGGCGCCTTGATCAAGGCATGGCGGGCCTCAAAGGCATCCTTCTCTTCCTGCGTGCCGAACAGGGGGGGCAACCTCGGGATTTCCCGGGTGCCCTCACCGGCTGTGCGCAATTGGCGGGAAAGCCCGCCGGGGGTGACCGAAGGGCCTTTTGCCCCCAACGCCGCGCCCAGCGCGACAGTCACCTCGGCATGTTCCGGGTGGAGGAAAACGCAGTCCCGCAACGTCCGCGCAAAGGCGTCGCGCAGCGAGGACAGGAAGTGCAACGGCCCGCCCAGCAGGACGACCGTGCCCCGGATGGGCTGTCCGCAAGCCAACCCGGCTATGGTCTGGTTTACCACGGCTTGCAGGACGGAGGCGGCCAGATCCTCCCGGGTGGCGCCCTCGCCCAGCAACGCCTGCATATCGCTTTTGGCAAACACGCCACAGCGCGACGCGATGGTGAACAGCGTGTTATGTTTGGCGGCCAAAGCGTCTAAGCCCTGCGCGTCGGTTTGCAGTAGGGCGGCCATTTGGTCGATGAAGGCACCGGTACCGCCCGCGCAGACGCCATTCATGCGCTGGCTAAGCACCGGTGTCAGGTAGGTGAGCTTGGCGTCCTCACCGCCCAATTCGATGATCACATCGGCTTCCGGGTAAAACCGCCCGACCGCCCCGGCGGCGGCCGCAACCTCCTGCACAAAAGGCAAGCCCAGCTGTTCGGCGAGGCCCATGCCGGCCGAACCGGTCAGGCAGACCGGCGCCTGCAAGCCGGGCATTTCGCCGTCCAGTTCATCGAGCAACGCGAGCATTTCGCCGCATACGTCGGATCGGTGGCGGCGGTATCGGGCGTAAAGGATGCGACCGTCTTCGTCCGCTACGACCATCTTCAGCGTGGTGGAACCGATATCGAGGCCAATGCGAGAAGACATCCGCGCGTTCACCTTCCCTTCACCTTTACCTTTTATACGGGGGCATCGCTCACACGGGGGCACCGCTGCGCGCCGCGCCGCCATGGTATCATCACGCCACTGTGGTATCGCCGCGCCGCCATGTTATGTAACCCCACCTATTATACTATAAGGGACAAGGCGTTGACAAGGGTCGCGCCGTAGAGTTTAGATTTGTTTACAATTTTAATTTGCTCACAACGCCTTTACAATCCGGGTATATGATTCGATACGTACTCATATAGGACTATATAAGCAACTACAGTGTATAAGGGGGAAAACCATTGGCTATCTTTAACACTCCATCCGTGTTGCCTTTGCGGGGGAACGACTGGCGCGATACAGGCGCCTACCGGGCGGGCAGAAGCGACTTTGACGATATCCTCAACAATGAGTTGAACCAACTGATCAGCGCGGACATGCTGCGGCAGTATGTACTCTTGTCGGCGTCCGGCGACATGGCGCAAAGGACGTCAATGCTACGCACAGCAGGGCTGTCCGGGCAGGGCAGGGCTTCGGACGCTTCCGCCTATATCAAATCGATGCTCGCGTCCAGGTTGGCCGACAAACTAGACGGGAAGGAACTCCGAGTACGGGCAAGCATGCCTGTGAGCGAGACCGGCGGCAACGGCGTGGGAGAGCAGGTGCTCGCGCTGGCGATGTCCCGCTTAGGGGATCCTTACAGTATGTCTTTGGCCGGGCAGGGAGCGTATACAGACTGTAGCTACTTGACGCAATGGTGCTACCGTCAGGTGGGCATACAACTGCCGCGCACCGCTGCGGAGCAGGGGCGCTATTGCGTGGACAACGGCTTCGCCATCACCAAAGAGGAACTACAGCCAGGCGATTTGATATTCTTTTCCCACAACCAAAACGGACGGTACCGCAATATCACGCATGTGGCGATCTACGCCGGCGATGGCATGGTCGTGGATGCTTCGTCCAGCCGGGGCGAGGTCGTGTACCGCGCGTTGTACAGCGGGCAAGTCCTCTACGGCAGGCCCCGGGCGGTATAACAGTATAACAACAACCGCCACCATCCGCATGGCCGTAAATGAGTAACCCCTGCACGAGTGTGCAGGGGTTACTCTCTATTTTTATATGGTTTTGTTGTTACAAGAAAGCATGATAATGAAAACAATATAATGCTTATGATTAGGTAAGCGATCCGGTTCCAAAAAATCTCGTTCCAATGATAACGGCCATAAACATTGACAAAAAGCGAAGAATTTTCTGTGAAGCTGCCCACACTTGACATATCTAGAAGAACGTAGCCACCGAGCAGTATTATGCTATAAAATATTCTACGAAACACCACCATCAAAAATACAGAACAACTACATAGAAACAGAAAATTGGGAAAAGACAGAAATACCGAATCCGCAAAGGTCATATTGATTCTTGAACCCTTAATATTGATGTGTGTTATATATAGTGATATTATATATGGAACTGACATAGCAATATATAGGCGAATCCATCGAAAGAACACTATGTTTCTCACAGGAAGAGAATTCACATAGCGGTATGTCTGGTTTTCAAAATTATTTGAAAACATTATTAAAAAATTCAGTGCTGCAAATATTGGAAACAAAAAATCAAAAAACAAATAAATATTTGACTTAAAAACTCTCTCATCTAATGGTATTGGCTCAAATCTATCTTTGTTTGTATAGAAAAAAATAAGAAAGGATAACATAAATACAAGATAGAATAAAAAGACAACATTAATGGTTTTGTAGTCCCACTTGAACCGCCATCGTATTTTCATTGTGTACCAGCCTTATCTATAATATGTCCATAAATCTGACAAGGAGGGTTTTACGGCATTCATTACGCCTATACGTTGCGTGTCGTCTTCAACAATAATTTTACATACAACTGTATCTCCTTCAAACGTTTCACTGATGATAGTATGCTTTGCCGCCAAGCCTTCATAGTCATTGAGGCTGATTTTAATGGTGTAGAACTTATTCTTTGCGGAATCAATCAATGCATCGCGCGTACCATCGAACTTCAGCTTTCCATCAGAGATTATGATAATATGATTGTGGCTCGTGATTTCCTCGATTAGATGTGTAGAAATCAAGATGATTTTGTCTGCAACTACCCTCGCCAGTATTTCATTAAACCGGCTTCTTTGTTCTGGGTCTAAGCCTGCCGTGGGTTCATCCGCAAGAATAAGGATTGGTTCGCCTATCAATGCCTGTGCAATTCCTACACGCTGTTTCATGCCTCCGGACAAAGCTTTCATTTTTTTAGAGGCAAAATCCGCTATTCCTGTCATTTCTATTGCCTTGTCGACTTCCTCCTTGAGTTGACTCCCTCTGAACTTGTATTTTACCTCTCCAACATAGGTAAGAAATTCTTTCACTTTAAGCGCGGGGAATACGTCAAAGCTTTGTGGGATATACGCAATGTTTTTTCTAATGTTTGACAAATCATAATCCAAGTCGTTTAGATAAATCTTTCCTTCTTTCTTGACTAGCACACATGACAGTATTTTAAACAATGTGGATTTCCCGCTTCCGTTCACCCCCAACAGCAAGTTGATCCCTTCCGGGATTTCAATGTTGAAATTTGAAAGAACAGTATTTTTCCTATATGAGAACTTCAAGTTATTTATGATTAATCGATTCATATATTATCCACCTTTCTTCATGTTTTCTAATAGTAATTTAAGATAGCTTCTGAAACAAACACAACATCCTCGAATAAATAAGATGCTCCGACCATGTTGTAAGAAAAGGGAACAAATACAAAAGCGGTGGTCTCTAAGAATTTTTCTTTAGGAATGAGTCTTTCATCACTGAAAAGAGAACCTAGGTACAGTTCTTCCGCTTCAGAGAAAATTTGGTATATTTTTTTCGCCTTTTCTACACCCTTCATATTCCTAACATACTCTTGCGGCATTGTAAATGCCTTATTTCCTAATTGAGCAGTTTCGATATATCCTGTAAAAAGATATATATCTTTTCTTGTCCCCTGCAAAATAAGATTAGACGCTTTAGGAATTGCCTTATGGTCGGATAAATTACTAACCAAATTATTGTTCGCATTGACCTTCACATTAAATTCCTTCTCATTATCTGTACCTATCAGTTTTGGATACCAAGAAAAAAGCTCCGGCAGATATGCTGCGTTATCTGTGCAAAAAAACGATCTTGCGTGGAGATAATCGACATAGTCTATCCTGCCGCTATATGTAATTGTGATTATAATTTGCTCCTTTGCTTTGATCTTTGTATTGAGTAACATAATATAGTTAGAGTTTCGTTTATAGTCAACCGAGAAACCACCCATAGAGATGCCGTCAATATCAAAACAGCTATCTAATTTTAACTCTATTTCGTCTGTGCTATACAAATCAGACGGATTGTCAATGATCAGAGTACAGCTATTCTTAAATCGCGTTTTCATGGTAATATCCATGTCGTATTTAGAAATAATAAGCGGATCATCTCTCTCTTCAAATAGCACATCAATTTTTCCCCGCAAGGGACGTTCTTCATAATAGTGATAATAAGGCGTAAAATCATGTATCACAGGTGCTAATTGATAATATAGAGTACCGAACATGCATAAGGCGAGAAAACTAAGAAAAGCAAGTATCCCAGAAATAGTCCTCGTCCGCTTCTTTAAAGTGATAGAAACAAAATAGTATAATAAGATCATTAATAGGCCAAAGAAAACGTAAAATGCAAAGCTATATGCAAATTCATTATTGGAAATGACGCCATAGGAGAGATATCTTTCTCGAAAGTTTTCTTCGAATGAGATATTTAACAGATTAAGCGTCATCATCGCCAATCTATTGTGTTCCCACTCATGAAAAATCGCAATGATAAAATTTTGAAAAAAAGGAGAAACTATCAATGAAGCGAAGAAGGCAAGGGCGTAAGCAAGTCCTTTTTTTACTTTTATTACACCAATTACTCCCCCAACAATCAGAAGAAAAATACTCTGCATAAACCACGATCCTACAAGAAAAAAGAGATAGTTTGAGAAAAGATCAAGTGCAATGTGACCTGCAAGAAACGTATATATCAAGAAGCTAAGTGGAAACACTAGAGCAGAAAAGCAAAATAAAAACCCAGCCACTAACTTACAGGTAAGAATTTGGATTTTGGGAAATAAACTCAATTCATATTCGCTAATGCTTTGATGCAAATATGCTCCCAACAAAGGGAATAATACACAATAATAGACATTTATCATCATGCTGCTATTCATATAAATCCCGATTTGGTAATTATCTGTCACATACATATAGATCGATAAAATGCTCATCGGAACTAGTAAAATCATAAACCAAGCTGACTTCAATAGCCTTTTATATGTAGTGCTGATTATTCCACTCATGTTATCACCGCCTTATTTAAGATTGAGGCCACGCTGAGTACGTGGCCTCAATTCTTCTCCTGTTAGTCAATTGCTATTGCTATGAAAACAGCACTGTAGTTCCAGTCATATTGCTACCGCTTTTCCAAAAAGCTTTGAAATAATAGTCATCTATAGCAAGAGAAATTCCTGTATTCCTAACAGTTGTTGTGTTAGTTGCAGAACTTTTTTTCACATCGGGATAAAGGGGGGCTGCTTTCCACTGCCACAATTCAAAATCTCCTGCGTTTCCAGATGTAACAGTCACATTCCATTTATAGTTTCCTGCTGTTTTTACGTCCCAAGCATCAATATCGTTTTGAGTATTATAAACTTGATTGGAAGAATTTGCAGAGAAACTATTTGACGCGCCAACTGGTTTATGCGCAAATGCAGTTATCGCCGAAAACAACGCTAATGCTAAAAACAACGCTGAGAATCGTAATGCTTTCATGATTACACCATCTTTCTTCTATTTTTGGGGAATGAATGTCGAAACTTAAATTGATTAGTGAAACAAGTAGCGTCAGAACACACTCATTAGACATCACCTTACCTTACGTTTTAAATATCTTATAGGTGTCACGCAGCTATGTGTTTCTGCATGTACACACCTCCCTATAGGGCTTTGTTGAAGAGAAACGCATGACAGTGTTTCCACCGTAGTCACGCTGGCTGAGTTACGTGACCTGTGTCCTAACCTTGCTGTTGCCGTATCAAAATAGTGGTACCCCAGTTCGTTTGGCAAATGTGTGTCTAGTTACGCCTGTGCAAACTGTTCGCCTTCCGCCAGCGGCAGAGTTATCTACGCTAAGCCAGATAGACCAGATTTTCTACGCCCTTTTCCAGATCAGTCGGGTGGCTACGTTGCTTCCATATGTTTTTAGCCGCCCTAAATCTGTTTTGTGCCGTATCCACGTATTAGAGTCTTCGAGGCCACTCGCGCTCATAAAACAACAACAAAAGTTACTACGACAGAAAGCCACTATGCCAGTCAAAATACCTGTGTTGTCGAGAAGCTTAAACATATCTTAAATACCTGTTTGCAAAATGTATTATATAATATTATAACATATATTGATGTAATGTCAATGGGTGCTGCACGGTTTCTATTTTATAAACATAGTTATAATGGCTATTCATTTATTTTTTATGCATTCTGCGCATTGTGATGATGCATGTGTTTCTTCACGCCGATCCAACTGCCAATTCTCAGCTCCACATTTAGCCACATTTAGAAAAAAGGGCGCAATGATGTCTCCGTTTTTGGTTGATGTGCGCGGAATAATAAAGCGTTCCAAAAACGGCTAGAAGGATTGAGCCAGTTTCGGCTAAAAATTGAGCCACTACGCAAGAAAGAACTTGCCCAAAATCTCCTGCGGTACTGGATGTTCAGGTCAACACGGAAGCATACTACGCACCCCGCCTCCTGTTCCGTGTTACCACAGTTGTGTTCCAATTTACCGCAGACCAGAGACATGCATTTTTTTATTGTCAAGTCATTGACATTGTCAATAAAAAAATCGAATACTGGGAATGCTCTTTTCCAGAACCTGCAGGGACACCACCTAGCCGCCGCCGAAAATGTGGATGATCTCGACCTTGTCCCCGGCAGCAATCGCGGTGACCTCCCAATCCTCCTCCTCAATCAACTCTCCGTTGATTTTTACGATGATATAAGGAAAATCATAGTTGTTTTGCTTCATCAAAGAACTCACCGTGGCTCCGTCGCTATGGGGGTATGTGCGGTGATTCAGCTCAATCGTAGATTCCATGAGTGGCTACCATTCCTTTTACATCTTCTTGCATCTTCTACATCTTCTCGTATTTCGCGTATTCCTGCCCTGTCGGCCAATACCCTTCTTCCTTGAGATAGGGGCGCACGACCCGGACCAGTTCCGGCAGATCCATTTCGATTTCGATCAGCTTCTCAAGCGTGGGGATGCCGTCCGGCGTCCATCCCCGTCGTTTGTATACGGCGTCCACCAGCCGCCAGAATTGATCCCAGCGATAACGCATCAAGATCCCGATCTTTTCCCGCGTGCCCTTGCCTTCCGGATCCACGCCAATCTGCTCCCTCATCTGCTTGTCATAGCGAGCCTCGCGCGAGAGGTATTCGCCCACCGTGATGGGGCCCAAAGAACGGGCCGGCGGGGCGTCGTGACGGCGGCGGCCGCTGCCCATGCGCAGGATGAATATGCGCTGGAACGTGTACACGCGCTCGCTCTGCCTTATCAGGGAAGCCTCGTCATGCCTCTCCCCGAGTACGCCCTCGTAGATATCGATATAGTTTTGCACATGCCCGGGTATTTTGGCCGGCTCCGCCGAATATTTGTTGTCCGGCGGGACAATATCGACCCAGGGCAGCTTGCAAAGCCCGAGAAGGCTGAACCAAGTGCGGAACATGGGGAAATAATGCAACGCCTCCGCCTTGTCCTCGAAGGTGGGTATCTGGTTGTTCACCATGTCCATGAAAATCAGCCAAGCTTCGTCATGCTGCGGGCCTTTGTTGCATAGGGCGTACCCGCCCTGCTGGGCCAGGGACTCCTTCATCAGATACTCGGAATACTCCAAGCCTTTGTTCACCATGCCGAAATCGTCCATGTCCTGGATTTGCCGCGCGGTCATTTTCACCCAGGGGCGGCCGTTGGTATAGGGGCAAATCGGGTCGTCGCAGTAATAGGGCATGCCCGCCGGCCAGCTTGGGATCCCTTCGCGGCCTATGGTCTGGATCCCCTCTATTTTCGGCCATCGCCGGGGGTGCGCGACATAGGCGGAATCGTTGTTGGCGCCGCTGTTTTCCAACAATGTCCCTTGGAGTTTGGCCAATACTTCCTCATCGTCGTAGCCCGTGTTTTTCAAGTATTCGCAGGCCGCCAGGCGTTGGTTGCGGCGGGCGGTGGGTACCGGCTTTCCCGCCACCGACGCCGGCGCTTCTATGCTTTCCCAGGGGCGCCCCGCGAGCAAATGCTCGTATTCCGGCGACACCTTGCCGAAGCGTTCGGCAAAGATGCGCTTCTGCTGGCGCACGCCCTTGCCCACGATCATGCCGAAACCGTCGCCCGCCGCCATCTGGCACATCAGCTCAACCAGGGCAAAGCCGTTGCCCCAGCGCAAATCCAAGCCTTCCGTGTCGTCCAGGTTAATCATGCCCCACTGATAGCATTCCATCGCGAACGCCGTCATGGTGCCCATGGAGATGGTATCAAGACCCAAAGTGTCGCAATAGAAGTTGGCTTCCAAGACCCAATGCGGGTCAAAACAGCCCACATTGGCGCCCAAACCGGCGGCGTTTTCGTATTCCGGCCCGTCCACGCAGACACGGTCGCCCCGATAGGGGCCAGCGCGCAGCTCCAGGTTGTCGGCGGCCTTGGCGCAGCTCATGGAACAGCCGAACCAGCAGCTGTCCGGCACATTTTGCGTAACATACTGCTCGATGAACACTTGGGAAGAGATCTTAGGCGTTTCCGGGTGGCTGCCGTACTGGAAATTGTGGGTGGGGAGCAGGTCGTATCTGTCCATCACGTCGATGATATTGGCCGTGCCGATCTTGCGCATATTGTTTTGTTTGCTGTCATTTTCCGCGATTTCCCTGTGCATGCGCGCGCCTGTGGCATTGATGAGGCTTTTATTATACGGATTGTTGAGATCCCCGCGCATCCCTCGGTAGCGTATGACCACGGCTTTGATCTTCTTGTGGCGGAATACCGTGCCGATGCCGCCGCGCCCGGCCTGCTTCAAGCGCACGCACCCGCGTCGCTTATCCCAGAACGAAAAGTTCAACATGCCGATATAGGCGTTTTCGGCGGCCTGCCCACTGGATATCACGGAGATATTCTTCTTGTCCTCCCCATTTTCTGCATAGGCGTCGTACAGCTGCTCGCACAGGACGTGGCTGTCTATGGCCGCCTCCGGCGCGGGCGCAATGCTGACCGTGTTCGCGTTGCCGTCGATGAAGATGATGATCTCCTGATCGCTCTTGCCCTGAATCTCCAGAATATCGAAACCGGCAAACTTGAGGTAGGGGCCGAAGTAGCCGCCGACATTGCTGTCTATCGGCAAATTCGTGAGGGGCGAAACGCAGCAGACCAATGATTTGCCCCCGCCCGGATA
>Ga0123353_10001422_pt1 | contig 29260 bp, 21 predicted proteins | sample TergutLab28metaG_3_FD_92763 | JGI IMG/M metagenome (GOLD analysis project Ga0123353, IMG submission 92763) | Labiotermes labralis P3 segment gut microbial communities from Petit-Saut dam, French Guiana - Lab288 P3 | ecosystem: Host-associated > Arthropoda: Insects > Digestive system > Gut ...
ACCTTGTTCGGGGCCTCGATGTAGATGAGGCCTTGAATGTCGACGGCCTGATTGAACGTCGGGTTGGTGTTGGCCTTGATGATCATGTTCTGGTAGCTTCCCGACGCGGGTTTGTCCGTGGTGATCGTCGCCTGAAAATCGGGGACCGCGGCCAGGTAGGCGTCCATGTCAAACTGGGGCATCGTGATCGGAGGGATGTCCTTGTTCACTCCGCCCTTCACGTCCGTGGTTCCCAACTGCGTTTGCGCGCCGACCGCCGACACGTCGACGCTTCCGGTGATGGTTCCGCTGCCGATACTGAGCGCCTTTCCGCTGGTCACGCCCGAGTACACCGACCCGGCGTCGTCGTAGGGGTATCCGATGATGTTGCTGTTGTTGCCCAGTTCCATCCCCCCCATGCTGGTGATCCCGTACCCCAGCGCCTCTTCCCACTGCGGCTGAAAGTCGATCGACACTTTCCGGCTGACGGTGAGGGTTTTTCCGTTGAGGGCGAATCCCGTGACGGTCAGTCGCATCGTGTCGTAGGCGATGAGGTCCATTTCGGCGACGAACCAGCGGTTTTCCCCGACGTAAATGTTGGGGATGGTGAGTTTGTTCCGGGCGGCGTTGGCGGTGATGGGTTCCCCGCGGAGGTTCACCGTTCCGTGCAGGGCCTGTTTGAGGTTGAACTCCAGGCTGTCAAAGAGTTTCTGCCCGCGCGACGCCCCGGTGATGTACACGCAGTGCCGGATGGTGTAGAACATAAAGGCCAACCCGTTCTCGGCCGACATGCGGGCGTCGTTGACGGCCCGCTGGTTGGACGTCTGGGCCAGCGTCAGCGACGTGCTGGAGAAAAACGCCATGCACACCATCGCCAGAACCGTCAGCAGAACCACGGCAAAAAACGCGACAATGCCCTTCGCCCGAGGGGGGCTCGGGCGGCGGGTCGAATTGTGCAAACACGATTTCGGCATATCCTCGTCTCCGATTCTGCGTAAACGGTCTATCGTCGTCACCACTCCCGATACGTCGAGGACACGGGCATCAGCGGCGGCAGACCGTGACCTTTGAACCCCGGCGGCGGCGACGTCGTGGACAGCGAAATCCCGATGGTGGCGTTGTTTTTGAACTCCACGCCGATGCTTCCGTACACCAGAATGCTGCCGTTGATCGTCGTGTTTCCGTTGTTCTGCACGGCCAGACCGCGAACCGCGATCATCCCGCTGGCGGATTCCATGTTGTTCTGGAACGTCAGCTTGAAGTCCGGTGCGATCACCGCCGTGTTGTTCAACTTGCGAATCTCCTGGAACGGATACTCGTCGGGCAATTCGCTGGCCGGCCGGACCACCGTCGCGTTGTTTCCGAACGTAAGTTCGCACCCACTCGTCTGGCTGGGATTGGCCGCCTTCTGGCCGATCACGATTCCCGTAATGGTACAACTGTTGCTGAACTGCACCACATTCGGGGCTTCGATGTACAGCACGCCGTTAATGGTGACGCCGCTCTTGAAATTCGGGTCGGTGTTGGCGGGAATCTTCACATTGGAGTACGTACCCGCCGCGGGGTTCTTTCCGAGCACGGTGAATACCGGCTGCCCGGAGGCGTCTTTCGGAACCGCGTCGAGAAAGGGCGCCAGGTCGATATTGGGCAGTGTGACCTGCGGGACGTCCCGGTTCACGCCGCCCTGCACGTTCGTGCTGCCTGTAATCACCTGGGCGGTCGTCGTGGGAACGTTGATGCTGCCCGTCACCGTTCCGCTGCCGATACTCACCGCCGTGCCGCTGGTCATGCCGCAATACAACGACCCGTCGGTGGGGTTCCGCAGGCCGCTGACCGTGGTGTTATTGCCCAGATTGATCATCCCCGCGCTGGTGATGCCGTACCCCAGCGCCTCCTCCCATTGCGGCATGAAGTCGACGGACACTTTCCGGCTGATGGTGAGATGTTTTCCGTTCAGGGCGAATCCGGTGACGGTCATCCGCATCACGTCGTAGTCGACATACTCCATTTCGGCGACGAACCAGCGGTTGTCCCCCACGTAGATTTGGGGGAGGATGAGTTTGTTCTTGGCGGCGTTGACGGTGATGGTTTCGCCGTCGAGGTTCGCCGTGTCGTGCAGGGCCTGTTCGAGATTGAACTTCAGGCTGTCAAAGAGCATCTGCCCGCGCGACGCCCCGGTGATGTCCACGCACTGCCGGATGGTGTAGAACATGAAGGCCACCCCGTTCTCGGCCGCGATGCGGGCATCGTTGATGGCCCGCTGGTTGGACGTCTGGGCCAGCGTCAGCGACGTGCTGGAGAAAAACGCCATGCACACCAGCGACAGAATGGCCAGCAGCACGACGGAAAAAAACGCGATGATCCCCCGCGCCCGCCGACCGTTCGAGCGAGCGCGATCGTGGGAACCCGGTGTCGACAGGAAACGTTTTCGATGTCGCCGGACGTTCATTTCTGCGTTGATGACCATGTCCACCCCCGCGCGTATCATGCACCATCCTCCACACAGGACCATAGAATGCGATCGGGCCGCGGGCAAACTGTTTTTGTCCCGTCTATCTATGTATCGAACATCGGCAACGGCAACTTTGGGATCGGTCGTGTCGTCACCACTCCCGGTACGACGAGGGCACGGCGATTTCGGCACAAAATATCTCCGAAGTCGTGAACGGCTCTTGTTGGCGGATGGCCACAAAACCGGCGCGGCCGAGCACCTCGCGCACAGCATACCATCCTCCAGGCGAAACCATACGATATGATTCGCCCCCCGAAACTTTTTTTGAAACTTTTTCCACCACCGCGCGTCTAAGATACGTCGATGTAATAGACGTGCAAAAAAATGACCGAAGGAGTCACCCATGAACCGGATCGCCCGCCTCGCGTTGTCGCTGGCCCTGCTGCCGACCCTGACCTCCATGCCCACGCCCGCCCAGGCCGGAGAACTGGGGTTCCTCGAAGACTTCTCCCTCGCCCCCGACCGCGAGGCCGTCCTCAAAACCCTCATCCCCGGATCGGACGACTACTACTACTTCCACTGCCTCCACTTCCAAAACAGCGGGCAACTGGGTCAGGTCGAGCCGATGTTCAAACTCTGGACCGACCGCCACGCGCCCGACGGCGAGCATCAGTACAACGACCGTATGTGGCAGATCCGCCACCGACAGGCCCTGCTGCTCTACGAAAAACAGCCCCAGGACTCGCTGAACTATCTCGCCCTCCGCATGGGCCTGCACTTCGGCCATCAACGCCAAACCGAAGTCGATGCCGCCAACGCCAATCTCCCCAGCGCCCTGCCGGCAGACACCCTCGACCTCAACCGCCTGCTGGAATGGAACCTGAACCTCAACAACCGCCAGACCGGGAACATCGAACCGCTCGGCCTGGAACTGCTGGCCGCCACGAAACTCCTCGACGACAACCAAACCCGCCACAGCCTGGTGGGACGGTTGACCCGGCCGGACTATCCGGGGCTGGTCAAACTCCTCAGCGACAACATGAAAACCTACGGCGGATTCGGCCAGTATCCCGTCCACGCCCAGCTCACGCGGGCCCAGCTTGACGAACTGCTCAAACTCCAGCCCAAGCTCATCGACAACAACAATTTCGTCAACGCCTGCCTCACCAAGCTCCGGCCCGGCGACGACGTGGACATGACCCAGGACCTCGCCGCCCGAAAGGCCTACCTCGACGAACTTTGGGAATTCGTCAAACCCCTCGCCCCGGCCTTTAACAGCCTCAAGGCCAACGTGCTGTACAACCGGCTGGATTTCGACCGCCGCCAGGGCAGCAGGAATCGCGACCTGTTCATCGAGTACCTCAAACTCCCCCGAAACTGCGCCTACATCAAACCGCTCTACCTTCAGACCTACCTCGACGACAACCGCCGAAACGCCCTGGCCGACCTCAACGCCAACTACGGAAACATCATCGTCGCGCCACCCGTCGGAAACGACGAACCCCTCGTCCGCGACTACCTCCTCCACCTCCTGGCCGGCGCCAACGACTACAACGACTTCGACCCCTATGTCGAAACCAACTACCTCGCCGCCGTCTTCGCCGAGGCCAATCTCCTGGCCGGAAAAGGCGACCCCGAAACATGGTTCGGCCTGATGCACCCCTCGCAGGTGCAGGCCCTCAAGGACCGCGTCGACGTCGACCTCGCCCTCACCAACAAACTCTTCCACCGGCCCGGCGAAGCCGTCAAACTCGACGTCTTCACCAAAAACGTCAAGGACCTCATCGTCAAGGTCTACACCATCAACACGATGAACTACACCCGCGCGACCCTCAAGCCGGTCAACACCGATATCGACCTCGACGGACTGGTCGCCAACGTCGAACGAACCCTCACCTTCAACGACGCCCCCATCCGCCGCGTCGCACGAACCCTCGACCTGCCGGAAATCAAAGACCGAGGCGTCTATATCGTCGAACTCATCGGAAACGGAAAGAGCAGCCGCGCGCTGATCCAGGTCGGCGACCTGTTCCTCACCAGCCGCGTCGGATCGGCCGGGCAAGTCGTCACCGTCTGGAACGAACTCAACGAAAAAGTCGCCGACGCCTCCGTCTTCATCGACGGACAACGCTACACCGCCGACAAAGACGGCACCGTCCACGTGCCCTTCACCGCGCAGGGCGGAAATCAGCCGGTCATCCTCCAGTCCGGCGGGCTGGCCAAACTGGCGTACTTCCGCTCGCTGCCCGAACAATACGCCTTCCGCGCCGGCATCTACATCGACCGCGAAACCCTCCTCCGCCGACGCGATGCCGCCGTCATCATCCGCCCGTCGCTCCAGCTTCACGGCACGCCCATCAGCGTTCACCTGCTCGAAAACGTCCACCTCGAAATCGCCACCACCGACCGCGAGGGCGTCCGATCCGTCAAACGCGTCAACGACCTCAAACTCTTCGACGACAAGGAAACCACCGTCCCCTTCCGCGTCCCCGACAACATCGTCAACGTCTCCTGCACGCTGCGGGCCCAGATCAAATCCATGGCCACCCGCCAGCCCATCGATCTGGGCGACGCGCGGAGCTACCCGCTCAACCAGATCGACCAGACCGCCTTCACGCGCGACCTGCACCTCATGCACGTCGACAACCACTACGTCCTCGAACTGCTCGGAAAAACCGGCGAAATTCAGCCCAACCAGGCCGTCCGCGTGGTCCTCAAACACCGCTACTTCACCCAACCCATCGACGTCACGCTCAAAACCGATGCCGCCGGCCGAATCAACCTCGGACCGCTGGAACGGATCGACCGCGTCTCCGCCGTCACACCGCAGAACCTCGGCCGCTCCTGGACGCTCCTCCGCGACCGACGGGCCGGACTGGAAATCGTCCAGGGTCTCGCCGGAAAACCGATCGCCGTGCCCTACCTCGGCGACGCCGAAAACGTCACACCGGCCGGGTTCTCGCTGCTCGAAACACGCGGCGGAACCTTCGTCAAGGACTGGACCGGTTCGCTCAAGCTGGTCGGCGGATATCTCACCGCCGAAAACCTCCCCGCCGGCGACTTCAGCCTGCGAATCAAGGAGACCGGGCAGGACATCGCCATCCGCCTCACCGACGGAAAATCCGCCGAGGGCTACGCGCTCGGCGCGACCCGCAAACTCGAACAAACCACCCCCCTGCCGCTGCACGTGGTCGGCATGGCCGCCGACAAGGACACCGTACGCGTCCACCTGGCCGGCGTCGGACCCTTCACCCGCGTCCACCTGATCGCCACCCGATATCAACCGACCTACGCGTCGATCTTCGGCGCCATGACCATGCCCGTCGCCGGACCCGACACCGTGAACAGCGTGTATCCGCAGTCGCTCTACGTCAGCGGGCGCGACATCGGCGACGAGTACCGCTACATCCTCGAACGAAAATTCGCCGCCAAATACCCCGGAAACATGCTCGCCCGCCCCGGACTGCTGCTCAACCCCTGGGCCATCAACAAAACCCATACCGGCACCCAACAGGCCTTGGACGGCGACGCCCGTCTCAATGTAGGTTCGATGCTCGGCAGGCCGGGCGGCGGCCGCGTCTCGTTTCTCGGCAGCTCCGGCGGCATCACCGATGACGGCAAAGCGAACTCCGCCAACCTCGACTTCCTCTCCCAGACCTCCGCCGTGCTCGTGAACCTCACGCCCGACAAGGACGGCGTCGTCACCGTAAAACGGTCCGACCTGGGCGCCCATCAGCAGATTCACATCCTCGCCGTCGACACGCAAAACGTCGTCTACCGCGAGTTCTCGCTGCCCGAACAAAAAATGGCCTTCCTCGACCTCCGGCTCATGACCGAAGCCCTGCCCGCCGACAAACATTTCACCGAACGCAAACAGATCACCCCGCTACAGGCCGGCGGACAACTGGTCGTCAACGACATCGGCGCCAGCCGCGTCGAAACCTTCGACAGCCTCGAGTCCGTCTACCGCCTCTACACCGCCCTGACCAACAACCCCACGCTGGCCGAGTTCAACTTCATCCTCGTCTGGCCGGGCCTCAAGGACGCCGAAAAACGCGACAAATGGTCCCGCTACGCCTGCCACGAACTGGCCTTCTTCCTCTACCACAAAGACCGGCCCTTCTTCGACAACGTGATCCTGCCGTATCTGAAGAACAAAAAAGACAAAACCTTCATGGATCACTATCTCCTGAATGACCAGCAAAAACTGAAAACCTACACCGACCCCTGGTCCTACAGCCGCCTCAACGCGGCCGAGCGCGTCCTGCTCGCCCAACGGCTCGCCGACGAAGCCCAGCGGACCGCCCGGCACATCCAGGACGTCTTCGACCTCACCCCGCCCAATATCGAACGGTTCAACGCCCTTTACAATACCGCCCTGCTCTCGGGCGGACTGACCTCAGACCGGCAAATCAGAACGTCCGGAAAGTCCGAACTGCGCACCGCCGCACGGCCGTTCGATATACCGATGTACGACGACAGCGACGAAGACTTCCTCGACGATATCGAAATTCCCGGCGACAATTTTGTCGCCAAAAACGCCCCGATGGACGCCGCCGCCGCGCCGCCGGCCCCGTCGGCCGCCCCGCAGGCCGCCGCCAGGGGAATGGCCCAGGCAAAAGAACGGGCGGCGCTGGACAAAGTCACCGCCGAAAACCTAAAAAACGCCGACGGCAGCCTGCGCGAAGCGGAATTGCAAACCTCCAAAGGCGACCTCGCCCTCGGCGAACAAGCCGCCGGAACAACGCTCGCCCGACGCGCCAACATGCGCCAACTCTACCGAAAACTCGACGCCACCGAGGAATTCGCCGAAAATAACTACTACCAACTCCCCATCGAACACCAAAACGACTCCCTCGTCCCCGTCAATGCCTTCTGGCTGGATTACGCCAAACACACCGATGCCTCCGCCCGCAATCTCGGTGAATTGACTGGGTTCCTCTCGCCCAACTTCATCTACGCCACCGAAAACTTCACCGAAATGATGCTCGCCCTGGCCGTGCTCGATCTGCCCTTCGCCGCCGGAAAACACGACGCGAACATCGCCGACGCGACCCTCACCCTCAAGGCCGCCTCGCCGATCATCGTCTTCCACAAGGAAACCAAACCCGCCGCCGACGGACAGCGGGGAACCATTCTCGTCGGGCAAAACTACTTCCGCGCCGACGACCGCTACCGCACCGAGGGCAACGAACGCTTCGACAAATACGTCACCGACGAGTTCCTCATCGGCGTCGTGTACGGCTGTCAGGTCGTCGTGACCAACCCCACCAGCACCCCACGGAAACTCGACGTCCTGGTGCAAATCCCCCGCGGCGCCCTGCCGGTCTCCAACACCCTCGCCACGCGCGGCACGCACATTCAACTCGCCCCCTACGCGACGCGGACGATTGAATACTTCTTCTATTGGCCGGCCATCGGCGAATTCACCGCCCTGCCCGTCCAGGTGAGCAAGGACGAGCAACTGATCGGATTCGCCGAACCGATGACGTTCAAGGTCGTCCGCGAACTCACGCAGATCGACCGCACCAGTTGGGAGTACGTCAGCCAGTACGGCACGAACGACGACGTGACGGCGTTCCTCAAAAAGAGCAACATCGAGAGGCTGAACCTGCCGCTGATCGCCTGGCGAATGTCCGACGCGAAATTCTTCGCCCAGACGCTCGCCCTGCTGCGCGACCGGCACGTCTACGACAACACGCTGTGGTCCTACGGCCTGAAACACAACGACCTGCCCGCCGCCCGCGAATTCCTGCTCCACCAGGACCACTTCGTCGGCCTGTGCGGCCTGTGGCTGACCAGCCCGCTGCTGAGCATCGACCCCGTCACCCGCACGTGGTACCAGCACCTCGAATACGCCCCCGTGGTCAACGCCCGGGCCCATCAACTGGGCAAGGCCAGAACCATCGTCAACGAGCGGATCTTCCAACAATACACCGCCCTGCTGGACGTGTTGCAATACAAACCCGCCCTGAACGACGAAGACCGGCTGGCCGTGACCTACTATTTGTTGTTGCAGGATCGCGTGGAGGAAGGCCTGGCGTTCCTGAAGGCCGTCGACGCCGCCAAACTCACCGAGCAATTGCAGTATGACTACTTCCAAGCCTACGCCGGCTTCTACACCGAAGACCTCGCCGCCAGCCGCAAGGTGGCCGCCGCGTACAAGGACTACCCGGTGGACCGATGGCGAAAACTGTTCGCGGCCGTGCAGTCGCAACTGGACGAACTCGACGGCGGACCCGCCGGCGGGGTGGTGGACGAGCAAAACCGCGACCAGGCGATGGCCAAACTCGCCGCCACCGAACCGGGATTGGAGTTCACCGTCGAGGGCGGCAAGGTGAAGATGACCTTCCAGAACCTCGCCATCCCCGCCGTCGAGGTGAATTACTACCTCATGGACGTCGAACTGCTCTTCAGCAAGAATCCGTTCGTCCAACAGGGCGGCGGCGCGACGAGCTTCGCGTACGTCCAGCCAAATGCGTCAGTGGTGCAGATATTGCCAATCGCGATCCGTGAGGACGACATCCAGAACACCGGCACGCATGAATTCGCTCTGTCCAAGGAGATGATCGGCCGGAACGTGATGATCGAGATCACCGCCGGTGCGGTCAAGCGGCAGCAGGCGTATTACGCCAACACGATGGTCGTGACGATGCTCGAAAACTACGGCCAGGTGAAGGTCGCCGACGACAAGGGCAAGGCCTTGTCGAAGGCGTACGTGAAGGTCTACGCCCGCCTGAAGAACGGCCAGGTGCAGTTCTACAAGGACGGCTACACCGACCTCCGAGGCCGCTTCGACTACGCCTCGCTGAACACCGACGAACTGAACAACGTCGACCGATTCTCGATCCTCGTCGTCAGCCCCGACAACGGCGCCGTCGTCCGCTCGGTCGCACCGCCGAAACAGTAGATCGTAGCACGGGCGTCTCGCCCGTGAGTCGCATGGGCGTCTCGCCCATGCAACGCCGCCACAACGGAATCGTCCGCCGGAAAGGGAAAAACGCCCACGCGAAGCATGCGTGGGCGTTTGATTATATATATATAACAAAAATGTTTTCACCGGCTCGCCTCTTTGCGCTGTCGAACGTTATACAAGGCGAAATGCACATCTGTCCGACTTCGCGAAGACCGAGCGGGATTACACGGAGTAAAGGAGTAAAGGATTGTCAGAACAGAACCACTGCTCCATGCCGCAATCCTTTAATCCCTTAATCCGCGTAATCCCGCTCGGTCTCAACGAGGCCGAACCGTCGCCGCAATCTCATTCAACCGTTTCGCCGCGTGTCCAAAAAACCGTTTATACGCGGCACAAAAATAATTCCGTAATTTCCCGCTCTCGTCCGTCATCCGATGTCGCCGGCACCCGCCGCGGCACAATATATAATAGTCGCACCCCGCGCACCCGACAGGCCGCTGACGCGACGCCTCCACAAAACCGGCGGCGCGTTTATGTAACGTAAGAATCTCGTCCGTCACCATCGACCCCAGCCGCCAGTCGTCCAGCACATAAAAATCGCACGGATACACCGACCCGTCGGCTTCGACAACAACTTGGTTCTGACAAATCCCCCGCATGTCGCACGATTCCGGCGCCAGCCCCGCGCGGGCGGCCACGTAGTTTTCGAACATCCGTATGTACGGCTGCTGCCCCCGGCAGACATCCTCGTACCACAGATCGAACAATTCGCGGAGAAAATCCCCATACAAATCAGCCGTGAGCGAAAACTCGTGTCCCCCAGGCCGCTCGCCCAGCGGGTCCAGGCACGCGATGAACTGTAGATACCGAAACCCGCGCTCCTTATAAAATGTATATATCCGCCCGATATTCCGCGCCGTCTGACGATTCACCACCGTCAGAATATTATACTCGACCTTGCACCGGTCGAACATCTCCGCCGTCGCCATCACCCGGCCAAACGTGCCTTCGCCCACCGCGTCCGCGCGATGGATGTTATGAATGTCCTCCAACCCGTCCAACGACAAGCCGACCAGAAACTTATGTTCGGCGAAAAACGTCGCCCATTCTTCCGTAACCGCATACCCGTTCGTCTGAATGGTATTGTGAATCTGAACGTTGTTAACGTTATATTGTTTTTGTAATTGTACAGCCGCCTCAAAAAACTCCAGCCCCGCGAGCGTCGGTTCACCGCCTTGGAAACCGAAGATACACTGCCCTTCCGCAAACGCCAACGCCTTCCGCGTCAGGGTATCGAGTGTTTCGCGATTCATCACCCCAAAACTCGCCTGGCCGCGTTTGCTCATCTCGTCGCAATAAAAACAATACCGGCACCGTAAATTGCACAGGCCCGAGGCGGGTTTTATCAATAGGCTGATCGGTGGCATAGTGTATAATCATTCGACTCCGCAAAGACCGAGCGGGATTACACGGATTAACGGATTAAAGGATTGCAGGAACAGAACGATTGTTCCATACGACAATCCTTTAATCTTTTAATCCGTGTAATCCCGCTCGGTCTTCGCGAAGTCGAACTATATCATGTTTCGTTTTACATAACATTATTCTACAACGCAAAGAGGCAAGCCATATTCACGGTCCGTTGTTTACAGCCCCGCCGCCTTGATGATGTCCGGGACGCAGTGGTCCCAGCCGAGGGTCATCAGGTGGGCGCCCTGGCACATGTCCTTCATCTCGCGGACCAACTGCCCGCAGATGTCCACGGAAACCTTCTGGCGGTCGTCCTTCGAGGCGTCGGTGAGTTTTTTGAGAATCCAGTCGGGCACCTTCACGCCGGGCACGGACGAATTCATGTATCGGCCCATGGCGGCCGTCTTGAGCTGCACGATGCCCACCAGCACCGGCACATGGATGCCGCGTTTGCGAATTTCGTTCATGAACGCTTCGAACGCGGCCGGCTCGTACACGGCCTGCGTCTGCACGTACTGCGCGCCGGCGGCGACTTTCATCTGCAATTTCAAAATCTGCGGTTCGACCTCGTCCGCGCAGGGCGTGACGCAGCACCCCTTGAAGAACTTCGGCGAACCGTCGAGCACGTTGGCGTTGCCCTTGACGTCCAAACCCATGTCCGTGCCGTTTTCCAGGCCGGTGATCGCCCGCAGCAGACCGACGCTGTCGAGGTCGAAGACCGGTTTGGCGTCGGCGTGGTCGCCCATGGCCACGTGGTCGCCCGTGAGCGCCAGCACGTTGCGGATGCCCAGGCACCACGCGCTCAGCAGGTCGCTTTGCAGCGCCAGGCGGTTGCGGTCGCGCGTGACCATCTGGAAAATCGGCTCGATGCCGCGGTCGATGAGCATGTGGCTGATCGCCATGGAGCCGGTCCGCATGACGGCCGTCTGAATGTCGGTGACGTTCACCGCGACGACGGTGTGTTTGAGGTACTCCTCGGCCTCGTGCAGGCACTTGCCGATGTTCGTTCCCTTGGGCGGCCCGATCTCGCCGGAGACGACGAAATGGCCTGCCTGAAACTCGCGTTGCAGCCGGCTGACGGGCTCATTTGCGTTCACAGAAGCATTATGGTTGTCGGGTGTGGTCATTGGGCGGCCTCCTCTTCCATCAGTTCCTTGTGGGTCAAGCGGCGAGCGCCTTTTCCAAGGCGGTCTTTGGACCACTTTTTCGCGGGGCGGGTTTTGGTGTACAGGTCCAGCCGGCCGATCGACTGGAGTTTCTTGAAAATGAGATACCAGCCGCAATCCATGTCCTTGGACACTTCGCATTTGCCGGTTTTCGTCCCGCCACACGCGCCGTTAATCAGGCCCTTGGAGCAACGGACGATCGGGCAAATGCCGCCGGTCTCGGCCAGCAGGCAGTCGCCGCATCCGCCGCAATACTCCTGCCAGACGCCCGTGGCGGTGCTGGCGTCGAAGGAGGTCGTGTTCAGCCCCGGCAGAACGGTCGCCTGGGGAAACCGTTCGCTCATGAACCCCACGCCCACGCCGCAGGCGATCGAGAGCACGGCGTCGTACGCGTCCAGCGGCTTCTTCAGCATGGCGGCGAATTCGCGGTCGCACTGCCGCGTGATGCAGTCCACGTCGACCTGCACGTCCCGTCCCGCCGCCGTCGCCGCCAGTTTCAACTGACTGGCCAACACCTCGGCCTGCTTTTCCCCACCCGACACGCACACGGTCACGCACCCGCCACAGCCCAGCACCAGCACCCGCTTGTACGGCGCCAGCATGGCGAGGATTTCGTCCATCGGTTTCCGATCGGCAACGATCATTTTATACTCTCCTCTAGCCTTTCTTGGCCCCGGTAGGGGCCGCGTTGGGTAGCCCAGGGCGAGCCTGTACTCAGGCTCGCCCTGGGTTCATTTTTTTATAACACCCAAGCCCCGGCAGGGGCGCCTTGAATGTAGATTATTCCCAAACGTCCCGTTCGGAGTTTCTTCGAACACAAAACCACGTTGCCGTGTCGTACGGCAAATTCACGCCGCCTCGGGTTGTCCAAGGCACCCCTGCCGGGGCTTAGTTCCTTGGGGACCGCTACCCCAAGGCATGCCCGAGTACGGGCTCTGGGCACCCAAAGCGCCCCTTCCGGGACTTGGCAAGTCCAGCCTTTTGGCAGGCCCAGCCATATTTTTCACTTTGTAGTGTTGTCATGTTAACGAGTTAACGAATCCACAAATCCTCTCTCAGCGGCCGCTACCGCCGCCCGGTCGGTGCCGCTTCGGATGGCCAGTTGGGCCATGTCGGGGTTCAGTCCGGCTTCTTTCAGCAGGGTGCGGACTTGCGTGACGTAGGCGTGGGCCTTCCGCGTCGTGGTCGGGTAGCGGTCGGCGTCGTTGGGTTCGGTGACGACGAGCACGCCGGCGGCCCCGGCCTCGATGGCGGCGAGAAGGTCCGCGGCGCCCAGTTTGCTGACGCTGGTCATGTAGATTTCCGCCACGCCGGCCGGGGCGGGAGTGGTCTTGCCGGTCCAACTGGCCGCGTCGGCGTGGAAACCGTTGATGAAGGCGACGAATTTCTTGCCGGCCGGCAGTTTGCTCACGGCAGCCTTCACGCGGTCCCGCAGCGCGTGCGGCGTGTAGCCCTTGGGCACGATGGCGTTGGCCGGGCAGGCGGCCATGCACAGGCCGCAGGCTTGACAGAGCGCCGAGTCGATCCGGGCGACGTCGGTGACGTTGGGGATGTCAAACGGGCAGACGCGTCGGCAGGTGAGGCAGGCGGCGCATTTGTCCACGAGCACTTCGGCCCCGCTGCCGCAGCTCATGCAGCGGCGGGCCTCGGCCAGGGCGGTCGGTTCGGGGAATGTGTGTTCGAATTCAGCCCAGTTTTTTGACCGCTCCTCGGCCGGCTCGGTGGGCGGGGTGTTGCGGTCCTGGCGGACGAGTTTTTCCGCCGTCGCGGGGACAATCCCGCCGATGGTCGGCGGTGTCGCGTCGTCGAGCACAATCGCCCGGCCGGAGAGGAACATGTCAATCGCCTTGGCCGCGCGTCGGCCGCTGGCGCAGGCCTCCACGGCCGATCCGGGCGGCGTGACGATCTCGCCGGCAGCGAACACGCCCGGCAGCACCGTCTCGTGCGTGGCCTTGTTGATACCGAACGTCACGCGGCCGTTCGCGTCGGGCTTCACGTCGCACCCGGCCAAAAAGCCCAGGTCCTGCATCTGGCCGATGGCGAGAATCACCGTGTCGCACGCGAGAACGGCCTGGTCTTTGTCGTCGTACGTCGGGCTGAATTTTTTCGCCTCGTCGAACACGCGCGTGACCTTGCGGTGCTTCAGGCCCACCACCTTGCCGCCCTCGACCATCACCTCGACGGGCCCGCGGCGGTGAATGAACGTCACGCCCTCGTCCTGGGCTTCCTGCTGTTCCCACCACCAGGCGGGCATTTCCTGCTCGTTTTCGAGCATCATCATCTGCACGCGGGCGCCCAGCCGCACGGCCGACCGGGCCGCGTCGACGGCGACGTTTCCGCCGCCGATCACCAACACGTTCTTGCCCACGTTGGGCGTCTTATCAAACGCGATGGCTTCGAGGAACGCCAACACCGGCAGCACGCGCGGGTGGTCCGCTCCGGGCAGCGGAAGCGTGCGGCTTTTCGCCAGGCCGGTCGTCACGAGCACGGCGGCGAACTGCTTCCGCAGATCGGCCAGCGTTTTGTCCTTGCCGATCTCCATGCCGGTGACGATCTTCACCCCGTGCGCGGCGATCCAGTCGATGTCCTGCTGCACCACGTCGGCCGGCAGGCGGTACTTCGGAATGGCCGTGCGAGGAATGCCGCCGGCGACAGGGAATTTTTCGAACACGGTCGGCCGGTAGCCCAGCTTGGCCAAATCCAACGCCGCCGCCATACCCGCCGGACCCGCTCCGACGACGGCGACTTCGGCCTTGTTTTGCAGCACGGCCGGATGCACCGGGGCGGCAGCCCCGAGGCCCTCGACCACGAACCGCTTGACTTCGCGGATGGCGACGGCCCCTTCGACGTCGGCCCGGCGGCAGTTCTGCTCGCACGGGTGATGGCAGATTCGCCCGCAGATGCTCGCGAAAGGAATGTCCCGCCGGATGATCTCCGCCGACGCGACAAAATCGCCCGCCGCCGCGGCTTCGAGATACGCCCGCACGTCGGCATGCACCGGACACGCGTTCCGGCACGGAGCCCACTCCGCATCCAACAAATCCGTCGTCCCAGCCAACTTCGCCAATTGAGCCGAGGTCAAATCAACGTCCCGCATGAAATTCTCCAACTTCAGGTTACGAGCACGGATTGTACAACATCAACGAGAGAAAAGCCAGTAGCCAATCGCCAGTAGCCAATCGGTATTCGAAATTCGGTGGCCAAAAGCACATTCCTTTTGCGCGAGCCGATTTGTATACTTATCGTTGTGCGAAACGTCGGATTCGGTTTTTTGTTGCGCGGCGCCGTGGCGACTTGGAGAATCATGCAATGATCACCGCCAATCTCCGTAACAAGTTCTGGTTCGCGGCGGCGGTGTGGCTGCTGCCCGTCGCCTGGGCGGATGCCCAGGCGACCTCGACGCCGGCGGTGTCGGCGCGGCAAATCGCGGCCTTGATTGCGCAGTTGGGCGACGACCGCGCCGCCAGACGGGAGCAGGCGTCGCGGGAGTTGGCGACGTTCGGCCTGCCGGCGGTGCCGGCGCTTCGGCTGGCAACCCTGGACCGCGACCCCGAAATCGCCAACCGGGCCAGGCTCCTGCTGGGCGCCGTCTCGCGGGCCGCCATCGAAAACGGCGACTGCCTGCGATGGAAAGCCCAACTCCCCGCCGGAAGCAACGCGGACCTCCACCTCGCCAAAGACACCGCCATTTTCTACAACCGCAACGGCAACCTGCACGGCCTTTCGCTGACCGACGGCTCGCGGAAATGGGAACGCGAATGGAAAGTCGAGCATCCCTGCCTGGCCCTGCTGGGCGACCGGCTGATTTGCTACACGTATCGCGCGCCGATCCAGGCATTAAATCCCGCCACCGGCGACGTGCTTTGGCAAAGCGACGTTCCCTTCCTCTTCGCCTACGTCGGCGACGGCATCCTCACGGCCGAGAAACATGACACGTACGAGCATTGCGGCCTGTCGCCCGAGGACGGATCGGTCCTGTGGGTGATGAATGAGGACGATGTTTTCGGCCCCCACACGCGCCGGCGCGACTGGCGGGTGGTCTCCCTCACCAGGGACGCGATGGTGTTCCGCCATCGGTTTTTCGACGACAATGCCCCGCAGGGTGAGTGGCACAACCTGGTGGCGGTGGACCCCGCGACGGGCAGGAAAATGTGGGCCGCCCCGGTCGACTACCTTTGGGGCAGCACCGTCGGCGACGGCCTGTTGTACACCGTCACGGACATCCGACGGTTAAATGGGGTAAATGAGATCAACTCCACAAAACGGGTGACGGCGTACGACCTCAAGACCGGTCAATCGCGGCCGGTGGAACTTCCGGACCTCATGCTCCACTACAACGGCGCCTACCGCCATCCGCGGGTGGTGGGCAACTATTGGGTGCACGGTGACTGGACGGGCTGGAGCGCCTACGATCTCAAGGCCGGCCAAAGCTTGTGGGAGTACATTCGTCACCGAAGTGAAAATGACCCCGTCCACCAGGCGTACCGGAACGACTGGTTCCCATTCATGTACGGCGACCATCCGGCGGTGGTGCACGACGGGGCCGTCGTGTTCACACGCGGCGACGCGCTATTGGCAATCGACATCGCGACGGGCGTGCCGCGGTGGAAACTTCCGGCCAAGGGCATCATCTCCTGGGGCCCGCTGGAGCGGGACGGCATCGTGTACGTCATCGTCTACGAGGCCGCCACCGCCGACGAGGCGAAATCCGCCAAAAGCTGCCTCTACGCTATCGACCTGAACAAGGCCAGCCTGCTCAACGCGCCGGACGATGAAACGGTCGATGTGCCCAGCTTACGCGACGTGATGCGGAAGCGCATGGAAGCGGCGAGTCGCGAACGAATGGAAAAACTCGAACTCCACAACCAGAGGATGCCCTGAAAAGCCACATAGCCACATAGCCACATAGGCGCAGACCGAATGTTGGTAAATGCCACAATTTTTCATTTATCAACATTCGGTCTGCGCCTATGTGGCTATGTGGCTTTCTGCTGAACGTATTCCACACCGAGCCGCCATCGCCGGACGTACCACGCGGCGGCCGCGAGCATGATGATCCAGGCGATCACCGTGAACACGGCCGCGATGGTCCGGCAACGGTCGATGCAGCCCAGCCGGCCGAAAATGTACTGCCAGTCGTGAATGTTTCCGCCCACCAGATGCAACACCCGCGCCTGGGCGTCGGCCATGTAGACGGCCACGTGCAGCAGACTTTTGCCCAGCCACAGTCCCGCCACCGCCACGCCGGCGGTTTGACGTTTTCGCCAAAAGTACACGCCAATCGCCAGCGGAACGATCAACTGAAACAGCGTCCCGCCCCACATGTGCATCGTGAATCCAAACGGCCTGAACAGCAGGTGTCCCGTCTCGTGAATCGCCAGGTTCACGTGGTCGATGGCCCAGACAAATTGGCCTCGCGACACCAGAATCAACAGCCAGAACAGCACCGCGCAAACCCCAAAGGCGATCATGTGCGATTTGGGCACCACCGGCCAACCGTCGGGAAGCGTCGCGTTCTCCCGCTCGGGCACCAGGTTGTCAAATGAAACCATAGTTCTGTTATCGACAAGTCCTCGACAAGCCTGTTGCAACGATATGTATACCCGCTCGGTCTTTGCGAAGACGAAAAAAATTCGCGTAATTCGCGGCGAAAAAATCGTCAATCCGCCTCGCGATACAATTCCGAGCCGTTCCAGAGGCGGCGGAGGATTTCGTTTTTCTGATCGACCGACATGTCGCGGACGATGGGGGCGATTTGTTCGGTTCGTTTGGTTTTGTCCTTTTCTTTGACGGCGGCCTCCAGTTGTTTTTTCGGCTCGCCAGCCAGCCCGATCTCGGGAACCAGGTCGGAGCGGCGCTCGAACGCGAGGTAGTTTCGCACCATCGCGTCCCGCTGCTCGTCGGTCAAAATGTGAACGATCTCCTCGCCGCCCTTGATGACGGCCGCCATCCCGACGACGCCCGAACGCCGCACGTCGTCATACACCTGCCCCGCCCGCTGACGCTGCCCCTCCGTCAGCCGGGTACCGAAAATAAAATGGCCGTCGTAGTGGCTCCCCACATTCAAGAGAAAATCGCGCTTGTCCAACTCGTACCGCTGGTCCTCCGTCAGCATCGCCAACGCCCGCTCCCGCATCCGTTCGTACATGTTCTCGCCGAAGTCCCAGGACCGGCCGAAATTCCACGGCAGGCCGAACGACTCGTCCTCCATCAGGTCGGTGAAGAAGGACTTGAACTGCTCGACCTGCGCGGCGTCGAGCCGGTGCGGGTACACGTGTCCGTTGGCCATCGCGGCCAGACTCGCCGTCTTCAGCGCGGCCCGCTGTTCGCCGGCCAGTGCGTTCAACACCGCCACGGCGAACGTCCGCTCGCGCTGGGCCTGTTGCGATTTCAACTCGGCGAGTTCCTTCCACTTCTGGTCGATGTTGTCCCGCTCGGCCTTGTCCTCGACGTCGCCGTCCTCCCGGAACGCCCGGTTCATGTTGTGGAGTTCGCGTTCCTGTTGCCGAAGTTGCCGCTCGACGGTTTCGTTTTCCTTGTCGTGGACGTCCATCATGTCGAGCAGTTTGCGTTTCTGAACGTCCGAGAGCGGCGTGATCCGGTCGATGCTCGTCAGTTTTTCATAGCGATACACCATGACCTGATAGCCGGCGAAGAACAACACCCCCGCCTGCCGCAGCGCGTTTCGCTGTTCCGGTGTGAGGACGTCGTTCTCCAGGCCGCGATCGGTCTTATGCCAGAGCGACTCCAGCGGTTCGATGGCCTTGGTGTACTCCGCGACGGTTTTGCGGTAGGCCTGTAGTCCGGCGGCGTTGTCGTCCCCCCACTCGCTGGCGTCGACCGCGGCGCGGGCTTTTCCGATCGCCTCGCCCAGTTCCTTCAGCCGCGGCCTGTGCTCGGTGTAAAACGCCATGTACGCCTTGTCGCGGGCCTCCATGTCGTCGCGCATTTTCTGTTTTTGTTCATCGGTGAGCGTGACCGTCTTGTCGACGGCCCAGATCGTCGCGTCGCGTCCCGCGTTGAGTTGTTCCTCGTTCATCTCCCGGCCGGGGTGCATCATGATCATCCACTGCGCCCCCACGGAATGCCCCCACACCACCGCCACCAGAACGGCCGCCGTCAACGCCCATTTCCGAACCATGACGTGTCTCCCTTGTTCGCGTCCATCTATATGTATAACACTCGCAAAGGCTTGGTGTACTGTAAAAAGCGAAATTCGGAGCCGTGAATCGTGGACGTTGAATCGTTTTCTTTGGCAATCGGCTCATCGGCACGTTACAACAAAGATAGGTGTTACACGCGATATGTGGAGTTGTTTATGACGACCCGTGAATACAAAGATTGGCTGGATCGTATTTCTCGTCTCTCCCAACAGGACAAGGTAAAGTTGTTGGCGATGCTTACCAGCCAGATGCGTACAGGCTGCGGCCCACGGCACAGTATCATGGAATTGGAGGGACTTGGCAAGGAAATATGGGAAGGCATTGACGCGCAGGAATACGTGGACCGGGAGCGCGACTCATGGGGTGACGAGCGCGGCTGAATTTTCCAAATCTGACAGCACAAAAAGGCGAGCCATTTCGAAACATTTGTTGAATACGAACGCCGCGTTTCTCTGTGTTCCTCTGTGCCTGTGGTAAAAAAAATCGCGGAAACTCGCGGCCGATTACTCCGCCCGGAACGGCCAGAGCGTCCATCCGGCGCGGCGTGGGGGGACGAGCAGTTTGAGCTGGCTGGGTTGGACACGGATGTCCAGCGGCGTGGACGGGCCGACGTCGCCGTCGACCTGGCTGGGGATCGGCGAGGCTGTGCGGATCGCCGCGTGGCGGAAACGGCGGTACACCACGCCGCCCTTGGTCGGATGTTGTCGCAGCAGCGTCCAGGCCGAGTGAAGCACCAGCGACGTCTGCTCGCGGCAAGGGTACACCACCAGGTCCAGCATGCCGTCGTCGAACCGGGCGTCGCGGCAAATCCGCAACCCGACCGCGTACCGCGAAATGTTCCCCACAAACGCCAAACCGAAATCGTCGAACACCGTCTCACCGTCACATTCGATCTGCATCCGCGGAAAATCATGCTCCCAGAACGTCCGCCAGATCGGCCAAAAATACGACAAATGACTGATGTGCCCCGTCCGAATCGCCGACAGGCGGCGGACCACCTCACCGTCGAACCCGATGCCGATAATCAGCAAAAAACTGTGCCCGTTGATCTGCCCCAGGTCGCAGGAGACCCGTTGGCCGTTCTGGAGCACGTTCACCACACCCCGCGCGTCGGCGGGAATTCGAAGTTCCTTGGCCAGCAGGTTTTCCGTGCCGGCCGGACAGGCGATGACGGGCACGTCCGTACCGGCCAGGCCGTTGGCGATTTCGTTGACGGTACCGTCTCCGCCCCAGACGATGACGGCGGCGGCCTGGTGGGCGATGGCCCGGGCGCGGTCGGTGGCGTCGTCGGGCGCCTTGGTGGTGTATTCAACCACGTCAAATCCAGCCGCCCGCAGTTCGTGCCGCAAGTCCGCCAGCATCAGCCGCTTGCCCCCGTACCCGCTATGCGGATTGATAATTACATGAACCGGCAGGTCCTTATTCACTGTCATACTATCCTTTATACGATGCGGAGGCGTTATTGGCAACGCTCAACTCACCCCGCCGATGCGCCGCGCCCTGCCGGCGAGGAGGTTGGCGACGTGGAGGAACTGTTCGGGGGCGACGTCTTCGGCGCGGAGGGTGGGGGTGATGCGGGCGGCGTCGAGGGCGGCCTGGAGTTCGTCGGGGAGGAAGGCGGAGTTTTTCCGCCTCGCGACCGAGGCCAATTGCTTGCGTCGCTGGTTGAAGCTGATGGACAGCAGGGCTTTGAGGGCGGGCACGTCCAGAACGCAGGCGGCGCGGTTGGGGTCGAAATCCACGCGGACGATTCGGCTGACGACCTGGGGCTTGGGCCAAAACGACGTGTTCGGCACAAGCGGTCCCAGCCGCGTTTGCCCCAGCAGCGACACCAGCACGCTCACTGGCCCATACTGCGCCGTGCCCGGCCCGGCGAGAAACCGCTCGGCGACCTCGGCCTGCACGGTGAAGATTAATCGCGGGAAAAGCGTGGGCGGCCCGCCCCGTGGCGCGGGCGTCTCGCCCGTGTTGTGCGTGCCATGTGGCTGGTCAACGGAGGACAGCGAATCGTCTTCGCCAGACGCGGGCAGGATGCCCGCGGGACGCGCGGGCGAGACGCCCGCGTCACGGGGCATCGTGCTCCGCCACGAACTCACCAAACACTGCGCCACCAGCGGTGTGGCCACGTTGTAGGGCAGGTTGCTGACCAGGACGGCCCGGCCGCCGAGGGCGGCCAGCACGGCGGGCGAAATTTCATGTTTGCCGGCCAGCACGTCCTCGTGCAGCAGCGTCAGATTCGCCACGCCGCCGAAGCGGCTTTCGAGCAGCCGATGCAAACCGCTGTCGATCTCGACGGCCACCACGCGCCCGGCGCGGGCGAGCAGTTCCTCGGTCATGCTGCCAGTTCCGGGCCCGACCTCCAGCACCGTTTCGTCCGGCGAAAGTTCAGCCAGCTCCACCACCCTGGCCAGCAGGTTCTGGTCGAACAGAAAATTCTGCCCAAACCGCTTCTGCGGCGCCAGGCCGAAGGAGTCGAGGAGACTCTTGATTTCGTTGAGGCTTTGCATGATGGAACGTTTATTTTTACCACAAGGCACAGAGAAACACAGAGAGTGACACAGGGTATTCGAAAGATGTTTCGCGACGGCTTGCCTCTTTGCGCTGTAGGGTGTTACGCACTACAAAACGTTATGTAGCACACAACATTCTATAGCGCAAAGAGACAAGCCATCGCGAAGGTTCTTTCGGCCACCCACGCGCCATTCTCTGTGTTCCTCTGTGCCTCTGTGGTAGAAATACGCGCGAAATTCGCGAGCGTTATTCCTTGTCCTCAGTCTCTTCGGTTTCGGGGGTCTCGTCGCCTTCCTCGCGGATGCGGACGACCCAGACGTGGATGGTGGCCATCACGTCTTCGCCGAAACGGACGCGGACGTCGTACTTGTCCAGCGTGCGGATCGGGTCGCCGAGAATGACGTTCGAAGGCTCGATGAAGACGCCATCGGCCGCCAACGCGGCCACGATCTGCGCCGGACCCACCGAACCGTACAGGTGCCCCTCGTCGTTGGCGCGGGCGGAGATGGTGACCTCCCTGCCCTGGAGGACGGCGGCCTTGGCTTCCAGTTGCGACTTGAGGCGGGCGAGTTCCTTGAGGTACTCCTCCTTCTCGGCCTCGACGCGCTTGAGGTTGCCCTCGGTGGGCGCGATGCCCAGATGCTGCGGAATCAAGTAATTCCGCGCATAGCCGTCCTTCACCTCGACGACTTCTCCAATTTTTCCCAGATTCACGACATTTCGCCGTAACAGCACTTTCATGCTCGACCTCGTTTTTTGGTTAACTGGTTAACTAGTTGACTGCTTACATCGCTATCGTACGGATTCGAGTTAACCAGTTAACTAGTTAACTGGTTAACTAGTTAACTAGTTAACTGGTTAACTACATGACTAGTTAACGCCGTTGTTTCTCAGCCGACGAACGGCATCAGGGCCATGTAGCGGGCCCGTTTGATGGCCAGTTTGGTGCTGCGCTGGTGGGCGGCGCAGTTTCCGCTGCGTTTGCGGGAGAACAGTTTGCCCTGTTGCGTCACCAGCTTGGCCAGTCCCGGAAGGTCCTTGTAATCCACCTCGGCGATTTTCTCGCGGCAGTAGCGGCACTTGGCCTGTTCGTGGAAGCGGGCCTTCTTTTTCCGCTTGGCGGCCGCTCCGCCCTTGGCGCCGAACGTCTTTCGCTTCATCATGCGTTGGTTCCTCGTTGTCCTTGTCCGTTGTCCCAGGCCGCAAAGCGGCCGTTGTTCTTCACCATGTCTCGCCGTCAGCAGGCAAAACCCATCATCAGCAGAGGCGAACGCCTCATTGGGCCTAACGATCCATCAGCCCGCGCCTAACAGTCTAAAAGCCTAACAGTCTAACAGTCTAAAACGGTATTTCCTCGCCTTGCGGCGGGACCGGTTCGTCGTAATTCGGTCCTGGTTGCGGCCCGTCGTCCACCGGAGGCGGGGCCTGCTGCGGTGGCGGGGCCACCGGCGCCGGCCTCGGCGCCTGACGATACTGCTGCTGCTGTTGCGGCTGTTGATACCCGCCGCCCTGCTGGCCCTGCTGCGGATACCCGCCCTGGGGCTGTTGATACCCTGGCTGCTGGTACCCGCCCTGCTGCGGATAGCCCTGCTGCGGATAGCCGCCGCCCTGCTGACCATAACCGCCCTGGCCCGGAGGGTTGCCCAGCAACTGGAAGGTCTCCACCATCACGCGATGCTTGGACCGCTTTTGGCCGTCTTTTCCTTCCCACTGATCGAAAACCAGGTGGCCTTCCACCAGCAGCGGTTTGCCCTTGGTGCAATACTGCTGGATCACCTCGGCCTGTTTTCCGTACGCGCGGCAGTCGATGAAGCACACTTCCTCGCGCTGCTGCCCGTCCTGACCGCGCCACTTGCGATTGGTCGCCAAGCCGAACTCCGCCACCGGCGTCTGCGACGGCAGGAACGTGGTCTGCGGGTCCCGCGTGAGGTTGCCCAGCAAGATCACTTTGTTAAAACTCGCCATGGGACCTGTCCTTTCGCCGCCCGAAGGCGGCCGTAGCACGGGCGTTCCGCCCGTGAGTCGCATGGGCGTCTCGCCCATGCAACCGTGCCAGTGGACAAATTGTTCCTATAACCTGCCGACACAACAGTACGCCGGGTGGGCGTCAACGACCCGGCGTTACAAAACCTCGCCGCCAACCGCGCCACGGGCGAGACGCCCGTGGAACTCATGGGCGGGACGCCCATGCTACGCGTTAATTCTCGTCGTCGCGGATCGCCGGGACGTCGGCGTAGTCTTCCACGGCCGTCGGCGGTTCGGGGTCCGGTTCGCGGCGAGGAGCGGTCGCCGGCGTGTCGGCGTTGATCGTCTCGTCGCTGACCTTTTCCTTGCGGAGGATCAGCGAGCGGAGAATCCGCTCCTCAAGCCGGCAGTCGTGCTCGATCTCCGCCAGCGTGTTCGGGGCGGCCTGGAAGTAGGTCAGCACGTACAGTCCGCGCTTTCGGCCGGCGATTTCATACGCCAACCGCCGCTCTTCCCACGGTTTCATCGACAGCACCTGCGCCTGATACCGCGCCAGGATCGTCTTCACCGGTTCGCAGGCGGCCTGGAAGTCCGGGTTGCCCGCGTCCAACAAGAACATGCCTTCGTACGTTTTCATATGGTCTCTCTTCTCACTCCGCCGGGCCTTCGCCCTTGCGGTTGTATTTTTCCATCACAAACATCATGCCTCGCAGCACCCAATCCTCGACCGCCTGGGCGGCCAGTTGGATCGCCGGGGTCATGCGTTCCATTTCCGTCGGGCCGAACGTGCCCAGCACGTAGTCGCTTCCGGCGATCACCGGCGGCGGCGAGCCGATTCCGACCCGCAGCCGCGGAACGTCCTGCGTGCCCAGCCGCCGCAGAATGTCGGCCAGGCCCTTCTGACCGCCGGCCGACCCGTCGGCCCGGAACCGCAGCTTCGCCGTCGGCAAGGCCATGTCGTCCAGCACCACCAGCACGTCCGCTGGCGAGGCCTTGTAAAACGCCAGCATCGCCTGCACCGACTGGCCCGACAAGTTCATGTACGTCACCGGGGCCAGCAAAATCACCTTCGTCTGGCCGACCCTGGTTTCGCACACCTCGCCGTCGAACGCCCGGCGCGGAGGCGAGAGCGTCCACCGCCGGGCCAACTCGGCCAGCACCATGAACCCGACGTTATGCCGCGTCCGCTGGTACTGCCGCCCAGGATTGCCCAGGCCCACCACAAACTTGGTCGTGCCGTCCATGCGTTAACTCGTTGATTCGTTGACTCGTTAACTCGTTGACTCGTTCATCGTTGGCCCTTCGGTCGAATCAACGAGTTAACGAGTCAACGAATCAACGAGTTCACGAATCAACGGACTCACTTCTCTTCTTCACCGTCAGCCGGTTTGCGTTCGGTGATGACTTCGGGCTGGGTGGTTTCCTCGCCGGCGGGCGCTTCGGCCTCTTCGGCGATCACGCTCACCGTCGCCACAATCGTCTCGGGGTCGTCCAGCAACTTCGCCCCGGCCGGCAGCGGAAGGTCCTTCGCCAGCAGCCTGGCGCCGACCTTCATCTCGTTGACCGACACGCGGATGTCGTCGGGAAGGTCGCGGACCTTGACCTCGATGGTGACCTCGGCCTGAAGCTGCTGAAGCACGCCGCCCTCGACCGCGCCCGCCGGGGTGCCGCGAAGCACCACCGGAACCGTCACCTCGACCATCTCGTCGAGATTCACCCGCGCCAGGTCGATGTGCAGAACCTTGTCGCCGAACGTGTCGTACTGCACGTCCTTGACCAGCACGTTTTCGCTCTGGCCTTCCAACTGGATTTCCAGCAGCCGCTCGTGATGCGCGAGCGCATGCCGCACCTCGGCCATGTCCAGCGCGACGGCCGTTGTCGCGAGCTTATGGCCGTAAATCACGCCGGGAACCTTGCCCGCGCGACGCAGGTACGTCGCCTTGCGGCTGCCACGCTCGTCACGCTTCGTTGCTTGTAACACTGCCATCGAATGTCTCCCAAGGGCCGTTTGCCGGCCCGTTGCATACCGTACTCGTATTTACTGGCCGCCTTCGCGGCCCTTTTCGATCGTGAACAAATTGCTCACCGATTCGTTATTGTGAATCCGGTGAATCGCCTCGCCGACCAGTTCGGCGATGCTCAGCACGCGGAGTTTGGGCAGCCCGTCGAGCTTGTCCTGGCCCACCGCGATCGTGTCCGTGACGACCACTTCGTCGATGGGCGACTCCCGCAGCCGCTCGATCGCCGGACCGCACAGCACCGGGTGCGTCGCACCGACGAAAATCCGCTTGGCCCCCTGCTCCTGGCAGAGCCTGGCCGCATTGGCGATCGTGCCGGCCGTCGAAATCATGTCGTCCATCATCAGCACGGTTTTACCGCGGACATCGCCGATGAGCTGGCCGACCTCGACCTCCTCGCCCGTCAGGCGACGCTTGTTGATGATCGCCAACTCGCCGCCCAGGCGGTCCGAATACTTCCGCGCCCGCTTGGTGTTGCCCACGTCCGGGCTGACCAGCACCAGGTCGTGCAGGTCCATGCTGCGCCAGTAGCGGCTGAGCACAGGTTCGGCGAGCAGGTTGTCCACGGGAATGTCGAAAAAGCCTTGAATCTGGGCCGCGTGCAGGTCCACCGTCAGCACGCGGTCGGCGCCGGCCGTCGCGATCAGATTCGCCGTCAGCTTGGCGGTGATGGGCACGCGGCCTTCGTCTTTGCGGTCCTGCCGGGCGTAACCGAAATACGGAACGACGGCCGTGATCCGCTGGGCCGACGCGCGGCGGGCACAGTCGATGAAAATCAGCAGTTCCATCAGGTGTTCGTTCACCGGATTGGCCGTCGGCTGAATCACGAACACGTCACGCCCGCGAACGTCCTCTTCGAGCTTGACCAGCAGTTCGCCGTCGGGGAAGGACTGTATTTTCGCCCGCCCCAGCGGGATGCCGAGGTAGTCGCTGATCCGCTTGGCCAGCGCCGGATTGGACCGCCCGCTGAAGAGTTTGAGGTTGCCCGTCATGCCTGCCCCCTTGCGTTACGCCCGGCCATGATGCGGCTGACTTCGGCCAATTCGTCCGGGGTGTTGATGCTGATGACGTCTTCGGGCGGCACGGCCGCCACGGCGGCGAGCTTTTGGCCGTCGGTCCGCAGCAGGCCCAGGGTGTCGGTGAGGTAATACTCGCCTTTTTTGTTTGTGGTGTTCGTCAGCCGGGGCAGAACGCTTCGCAGGGCGGCGGCATCGTAGCAGTAGACCGAGACGTTCACTTCCCGGATGGCCAGTTGCTCGGGTGTCGCGTCGACGGCTTCGATGATGGACTGAAGCTCGCCGCGGCCGTCGCGTAAAATTCGGCCGTATTTCGCCGGGTCGGTCAGCACGCTGGTCGCGAGCGTGCAGGCGGCTTGTTGTTGGACGTGCGTCGCGAGCAGTTCCCGCAACGTGGAGGCCTGGATGAGCGGCCCGTCGCCGGCGAGCACGAGCACGGGCCCTTCGAGCGAGGCCAGTTCCTTTTGGCAGACCATGACCGCGTGCCCGGTGCCCTGCTGGGGGATTTGTTCGACGTAGGCGACGTCGCCGGCAGCGGCGTAGGTTTCGCGGACGAGTTCCTGGCGGTGGCCGACGACGAGAATGATCCGCTCACACCCCGCGCCGCGGCAGGCGTCGATGACGTAGGTCAACATCGGCAACCCGCACACCGGGTGCAGCACCTTGGGGAGGTCGCTCTTCATGCGGGTGCCCATGCCCGCCGCCAAAATAATCGCTGCCGCCATAAAATCGTCCGTTACTCAAAAAACCGCAGCCAAATACAAAAATATTTCTACCCGGCCTGGACTCGAACCAGGAGTAGAGGTACCAAAAACCTCTGTGTTACCATTACACCACCGGGTAATGGGTGGTTCACTCGTTGATTCGTTAACTCGTTAACTCGTAATTCGTTAACTCGAACTCCGGCCTGCTCATGGACGCGTTAACGAATCAACGAGCGAACGAAGGTTCAACGGTCGCAACACGTCCCGCCGCACGGCGCTTGGGTGCGGAGAGACCAACTGCATGTCGCGGCGGGGGACCTGTTCGGAGGCCTGAACCGGCGGCCGCGACTGGCCGGTCCATTGTTTCGTCAACACCACGAAACGCGCCCCGTGCGAACAGGTAACGCCAAGTTTGAAGATTTTACGATCGACCCGCGGGCGGGTCAATGGGGTAGTGAAGAAAAATTTCTGTGAGGGTGCACATCACGTTTGCGATGGCACGAAAACGCGGAGAAAAACCGTTAAGGTCCTTCTCCGCGTTTCCGTGCCATGCACCTTTTCCGTTACCGACGGCCGCGACGCAGCAGCGCCAAGCCGCCCAAGGCCAACAGACTCATCGTCGCCGGCTCGGGAACGGCCGCGAAGAACGTGACTTCATTCAGGGCAACCGCGCCATCCCATGATGGAATGTACTCCGGGGCATACATCGTGCCGTTTATGGTGCTTTCAATCACGAACTTGACGTACTGGGCCTGCACACCACCCAGTTCGACCACATCCTGAACTCCCATTGCGAGAACACGCTGGATCGTCTCCTCGATGGGTTTCTGATCGAACCAGGCGCCGTTCCAGCCCTGCAAGGTCACGAAAAGAGGATTGTCGTATGACTCCAGAGCGCCGCTGGGATCGGTCGAAAACCATACGGTCATCGTCTTGATCCCGTCATTCGTCCGTCCCGTCGCAGGGAACCAGCCGTTCCAGATGTCCATGTGGTCGAGACTGTACACCTCGCCGAGGTTGAAAACTACTGTCGCCGCCTGATCATTTGTGCCCGCGGACCGCCAATACGTCAGGGGATCCCCATCCGCCACATTGTCCCAATGGCCTCCAACTGCATTGGAGGACGTCCATACCGTCACATTGGCATGGTCGATCTCTTGCACCGCCACCTGCGCCTGAGCCTGCGAAACCACAAACAACAAGGCCAATACAACCAAGACACTACGATATGCGTTCATCCACTCTCTCCTTATCAAAAGCGCGCAATAAAAACGAAAAACATCTTCAGAAAATCTCGATTGACTTTCACGTTTCCCCCCTTATTGTACGTTTCTTGTATTGTCACGTCAATCCCCGTACATCGTGCAAAAAAATGCCTCGCGAGCCTCACAGCCGCATTTCGCGGTCGTTTTCGCGGTCGCGTTGGCGTTGGCGGGTGGTGGCGTCGTTGAGGATTTTGCGTTCGCGGCGGGTGATGCTGCCCAGACCGTGCTGCGAGATTTTTTCCAGAATGCGGTCCACCTCGGCCTGTTCGGCCAGTTCGCGATCCTGCTCCTTCTCGCGTTTGGCGGCCCAGCGACCCTGGTTCCATTTTTTCCGCCGGCCCCGGCTGGGCGTCGCGAAGTCGTCCATCCCGCCCACGCCGTCCGCCCCCCGGCGAAACCGAGGCGCCAGCAGCCACGCCCCGCCCATCACCAGGCCGCCGAAATGGGCCATCTGGCTGAACGTGTTGGATCCCAGCGCGCCACGGAAACCCGAAAGCAGGTCCAGCAGGATGATCGCGCCCAGAATGATCACCGCCAGCCGGATCGGAACGGGGAAAAACAGAAAAATGAGGCTCATCTGCGGCAGCAGCACCGCCGCCGCCAGCAGCAGCCCGTACACTCCGCCGCTGGCGCCC
>Ga0123353_10001423_pt1 | contig 29248 bp, 38 predicted proteins | sample TergutLab28metaG_3_FD_92763 | JGI IMG/M metagenome (GOLD analysis project Ga0123353, IMG submission 92763) | Labiotermes labralis P3 segment gut microbial communities from Petit-Saut dam, French Guiana - Lab288 P3 | ecosystem: Host-associated > Arthropoda: Insects > Digestive system > Gut ...
GTAGTACATTCTACTTCGAGCCGTGCCGCCGATGTCTCCAATGGTGCTAAGATGAATATTAGTGGCGGTAGAGTGAGCACTGCAACGCGAGGGAATGTACTTTATGCCGAGGGTGCGGGCTCGGCGATTAAGGTGAGTGGTGGGCTGGTGTTTGGGATTGCGGCGAATACGATTGGAGTTGAAAATAATTCGGCCGTCTATGCGATCAGTAGCGCACCCACGCCAGTGATTAGTGCTCCAACCGTAGTTGTAGCGTGGGATAAGCCGAGTAGCGGCACCCCGACCTATACGGTGGATACAACAACTAATTTGGCGGCTAACCCCGGGGCAACGGTAAAGTGGGCTAAAAACGGCAGTAGCTCTGGTATTCGCTACAGTAATGGCAGTAACACGGGATTTTATGCGGTGAGCGGGGTGACGGTAAAAGAAGCGGCGACAAGTAGCTCCGGTTCATCCTCATCCTCATCCTCATCCAGTTCGTCTTCATCCAGTCCAAGTGACAGCTCTACGTCGTCGGATGATAACTCAGCCATGAAAGATGACGAAACAATTGCAGAAGGTGACGACACAGCTACGTCGGATGGCAAAGCACAGACAAATAACGACGAAGAAGATGCATTTAATTGGTTGTGGATTGTGGTGATTTCGCTAGGAGTTGTGATTATTGGTGGGGGAATTGCTTTCTTCCTGATAATGCGTAAGAAAAACCGACAGCCCAAACAAGTCAAACCATCCAACGAGCAAAGTGAACAAAACGAGCAATCCGACGACACCCCCACCCCCACATCCTAAATCGACCCCAACACCCTTCCCCACAGCTCATTCACCACTACTTTTTCCATATTCCCTACCGCCGCAATCCCGCTCACCCCACTCTGCATAAATTCCCGCACTAAACTCACGATCGCCCCCTTATTTATCCCCTCAATCATCTCTGGCGCCTTTTCCATCGGCTCATATGTCCCCACCGTCAAATACTCTCGCCCATAATAATCCGCAATCTGATCCGTCGTCTGCGCCAACATCATGTGCCGCCCCAGCGCATAACTTTTCGCTGCCAAAATATCGTCCTCCCGCACCTCCCCATTTATCACTCGCCCCAACTCCACCGCAATCAGATCAAACAACTCATCCGCATTCTCCCCGTTCACCTCTCCGTCAAAATCCCACGCACTCGACCACATCCCACAACCAGTTACCGACCCCACCCCATAAATCAATCCTCGCTTCCGCGCCTGCCCAAAAATCTTGCTCGAGCTCGTCCCATTCAATATATGATTCAAGCACCCCATCGCATATTGCTCCGCCGGATCCAACCTCCGCTTACATACAAACGAAAACCCAAATGTCACATTGCTCGCGTCCTTCCGCCGAATCAACACCGGATCTGTCCCCACATAATCATCCATCGGCACCTCCACGATTTCCCCCCGCTTCAAATCCCAACCTTCCAACATCCTCATCACCTTACGCCGACGCCCCTTCAAATCCCCCGCAATAATAAACCGCATATTCTCCACTGTATGTGTCCGCCGATGGTGTTCCCGAATATCCTTCAGCTCAATATTCCCAATCGTCCGCAATCGCTCCGCATACGTCAACACCCTCTCCCCCAACTCCTGTTGTAGCTTCGGCCAAATCAATCGCGCATAATCATTCTGATACCCCGTCAGCTCCGCCCGCACATTCCCCTTCTCCGACCTTAACGCTTCTTCATTAAACCTCGGCTTCACCACCGTCAGCTCCTGCAATTCCAAAATCCGATCCCATTCAAAATCCGCACACTCGCTCTCATAACAAATCAATGTATCACTTGTCCACGCATTATGATACGCCCCATTCTTCGTAAATTCCGCCTCGTACTCCTGTTCATCCTTAAATCTCGCATTCGCCCCAAACGCCATATGCTCCATCAAGTGCGCCGTCTCAAAAATCTCCGGATTCTTCACATATTTATTCCCCGCCCGAAAAGCCACTCGACTCGTCATCACCGTCGCCCCCGGCACATCAATCAACAACCCCCTCGCCCCGCTGTCCAATTTCACCTCTTCAATTACATGCTTCATATGGTGCGTTCCAAAAAGCTGGATCTGGAGTTCTGCGTCCTATCTCCGACCCTTCTTCTTATTTTGCCTTTGTTTCTTCTTCGACTTCCGCGCCAAATTCCGCTTTGCATTTTTATCCGTATTCTTCGCCCCGTCCTTACTAAACTCCTTGTCCATATTCTTCTCGCCTGCGCGAATCTCATTCACTCCCCTCTCCGTCGAACCTTCCGCCAACTTCGTCAATTCCGTATCATATTCATCATCACTCATCGGCACCACTTCTTGCTGTCGCAAATTCAACAAAACTTTCAGCACTTCCTCCCGCAAAGTCCTCTGCAATCCATCAAATAGTTTCTGTGATTCACTCCGATATTCCACTAGCGGATCCCGCTGACCCACACTGCGCCAATGAATCCCTTCCCGCAAATGTTGCATATTTTCCAAGTGCTGCATCCACAACGTATCCAGCACCTGCAAATACACTTCGCGCTCCACCCTGCGCATCGTTTCATCGCCAAACTCCATTTCCTTGCCTGAGTACATTTCTTCCACTGCCGCCAGCGCCAACTTCTTCCGCTCCTTTTCCTTCCGCATCACCCCAATAGAATTCACTAAGTCCTCATCCAGCGCAAACATCGCCAAAAAGTCATCTTTAAATTTTTTGTTCACTCGACTACTAAATGCCGTCAAGTCATCCACCGCTTCGCGCATTAACCGCCCAATTTCCGGACGAATATTATCCCCCTCCAAAATTTTCCGACGCATCATGTAAACTACCCGGCGATGCCGATTAATCACATTATCGTACTGCACGACGTTTTTGCGCGAATCAAAGTTGAACCCTTCCACCCGCTTCTGCGCCTGCTCCAAAGTCTTGCTCACCGTCTTGTTCTGAATCGGCAAATCCTCTGCCACCCCCATCCGCTTCATCAACAGCGCAATCCGATCCCCCTGGAAAATCCGCATCAAATCATCTTCACAGCTCACAAAGAACTGCGTCGTCCCCGGATCTCCCTGGCGCCCACCACGACCACGCAACTGATTATCCACCCGCCTAGCATCATGTCGCTCCGAACCAATCACTACCAACCCCCCCAACTTCACCACCCCGTCCGCCAACCGAATATCCGTACCACGCCCCGCCATATTTGTCGCCAGCGTCACCGCCCCCTTCTCGCCTGCCTTGGCAATAATCGCCGCCTCCCGCTCATTATTTTTAGCATTCAAAATCTCATACGGTATCTTCTCTTGATCCAGATATGACGCAATCAGCTCATTCTTCACGATCGACGCACTTCCCACCAACACCGGCTGTCCCTTCTTGTGATACCTCCGAATCTCATCTGCCACCGCCTTCAACTTCGACGCCTCTGTCCGATAAATCAAATCATCCTTATCCACGCGCACGATCGGCTTATTCGGTGGGATCTGAATCACGTCCAACGAGTAAATCTGAGCAAACTCCTCTGCCTCCGTAAATGCTGTACCAGTCATCCCCGACAACTTCGAATATAACCGGAAGTAATTCTGGAACGAAATCGTCGCCAACGTCATCGACTCCTCTTTCACCGCCACCCCCTCTTTCGCCTCAATCGCCTGGTGTAGCCCCTCATTATAACGCCGCCCGTGCATCAACCGCCCCGTATGCTCATCCACAATCATCACCTCGCCACTATTGGTCACCACATAATCTTTATCCCGCTTAAACAGCATTTGCGACCGCAATGCCTGATCCATGTGATAGACCAATCGTGTATTATCTACGCTGTATAAATTCGTAATCCCCAGCATCTTCTGCGCCCGGTCCATCCCCACATCCGTTAGCGCCACCGTCCGTCGCTTTTCATCCACCACATAATCCTCATCCGCCAACTTACCTGCAATCTTCGCAAACTGATAATAACTCTCCGGATTATCCCCCGCTGGCGCCGAAATAATCAACGGTGTCCGCGCCTCGTCAATCAAAATCGAGTCCACTTCATCCACGATCGCAAAGTTTAGTTCCCTCTGGCGCAAATATTCCACCTCTTTCACCATGTTATCGCGCAGATAATCAAACCCAAATTCATTATTCGTCCCATACGTCACGTCGCAAGCATAGGCCTCCTTCCGCGTTGATGGCTTCAAATGCCGAAATCGCTCATCATCATGCTCCTCATTCGAATAATCTTCATCGTATACAAAACTCGCATCATTTATAATCACCCCCACACTCATACCCAGAAAGTCAAACACTGGTCCATTCCACCCCGCATCACGTTGCGCCAAGTAATCGTTCACCGTCACCACGTGCACGCCCCTACCTGTCAAACCATTCAAATACGCCGGTAAAATCGTCACCAAAGTCTTACCTTCACCCGTCTTCATCTCCGCCACATTCCCCTCATGCAACACGATCCCGCCCACCAACTGCACATCAAACGGTCGCATCTTCAAAATCCGATCGCTCGCTTCTCTCACCAACGCAAACGCCTCCGGCAACAACTCGTCCAACACCTTCTGCTCCCCCGTAACTCCAGTCTGTTTCACCTTTTTTGACTTCTTACTCTGTTTAGTCTGTTTCGTCTCCTCCACCTTCTTTTTCACGCTCACTGCCTCTTCTGCCCGCAACTTCTTCCGCAATTTCTCTCGCAAAATCTCCGTCTGCTCTCCCAACTCTTTCTTATTCATCTTCTCATATTTTGACTCAAGCTTGTTTACGTCTAATACTTTCTTATAAATCCGCCTTAGAGTTTTCTTCTGCGCATCACCAAAAACACTCTGCAAAAACCTTGTCAATGCAGTCTTATCCGCCAATTTATCAGTTGGCGCTTTTTCCTTAACAGTTCGCGGTTTCTTGTCTGCCACCCGCGGCTTCTTAGCTACAGCCCGCGACTTGCCCTTCCGCGCGTCCACTCGCGACTTTTTCTTCACCTCTTTTTTCATCTTTACAGTCTATCACAGCCCTTATCTTTTGAGTAGCTTTTTCACTATCCCCTTTTTCTCATGCTCAATCTTCTCAGCCTTAAACTTTCGCACTTGACCTCTCAGTTTCGCCTCTAAAATGTCAATTCCCGCAAACACATTCCCTGCTTCATCTCTAGAACTCATCATCTTCCCCCCCGGCACATCCAGTGCCACCGAAATCTCATACTTATTACCATGTGCCCGATTCACCTGTTTCACCACAATCCGCATCACCACATCTTTACGATTCTTTTTCGGCAAAAACTTATCCAAATGTCCCAGTCGCTTTAATGCATATTTCCGCAGTGACTCATCAATCTTGTATTGCACCCCGCTCATCTCAATATTTTCTATCATTCTACAATACCTCCTTGCCACCCAAATACTGTTTTAGCACCTCCGGCACTCGCACCTGCCCCTCCGCCGTCTGATAATTCTCAATGATCGCAATCATCGTCCGCCCCAACGCAAACGCCGTCGCATCATTCGTATGCACAAATTCCATCCCCTCCCCTCGTCGCACCCGCGTATTCAATCTCCGCGCCTGATAATCCGTCATATAATCCGCCGTATGCGTCTCCCGATATTTCCCCTGTCCCGGTAACCACACTTCAATATCAATCCCCCGCGCATTCGGCTTACCAATATCAAAAGTACATTTTTGCAGCACCCGATATGGCAACTCCAACTTCTCCACCAGCCATCTCTGAATCGCCACAAAGAACAAATGCTCATCAAAACTTTTATCCGCCGTCGTAAAACTCTCCATCTCCAATTTATCAAACTGGTGCATTCGAATAATCCCCTCCATATCCTTCCCGTACGTCCCCGCCTCCTGCCGAAAACTTGTTGCATATCCCAGATATCGCAACGGTAAATCTCCCTCCGCAAAAATCTCATCCGCGTGCATACTCCCCAACACATGTTCCGCACTACCTTGTAGCCACAGTTCCTCCCCCTCAATCTTATACCTATCCTCCCTTGGCTCCAGCCGATCCATCGCATCATACAGCTCAGTTCTAATCATATACGGTGGCAACACCGGCACAAACGGCTTGGCTTGCACCTCAATTCCAAATTTCTCGGCAATCTCCCGCAATACCCCCTCATCCGTCAACACATTAATCACAAAATTCATCACCGCCATTTGCAACTTTACCATCTCGCCCTTAACATATGCGAACCTCGCCCCCGCTACTTTTGCCGCTCGCTCTTTATCGATCCATCCCCGCTCCACTCCAATCTCATAATGATTCTTCGGTTCAAACTCAAACTGCACTGGCTTCCCCACCACTTCTGTCACCACATTCTCATCCTCGCTCAACCCCACTGGAACATCTTTCCACGGCACATTCGGCACCAACTTCAGCAATTTCAGATAATCTCGCTCCACCCCAGCTAAATCTTCCTCCATCCCCATCAACTCCACTTTAATCTGCTTCCCCCGATCCACCAACTCCTGCTCCGGCTTACCCCCCTTCATTTTCCCGGCAATCTCATTTCGCTCTTGTCTCAAAATATCAATCTTCTGCCGTAGCTCCCTCCGCCCCTCATCCAACTTCAACACTTCATCCAAGTCTACCTTACATCCCTTATTCTTTATCGCCCCCTCCACCAAATCCCGGTTTTCCCGAATAAAATTAATATCCAACATATGCTAATATTAGCATATGGAAAAGAAATTAAAAACGTATCACCAATTCATCAAAAAAGCCTCCGCGCACCCTACCCCGGAGCTTATTAAATACCATCAACAAATGGTTAAACAATTCCAGCACGAACGCCTCATTCATCTCATTGTTACTATGTTCTTCGCACTCTTCATGATTATTTTCTTCATTTTCACCACCATCTTATTTCTTACCCTCCCCAACTCTCTCTGGGACAACATCTTTACCTACTCCACCTCTTTCATCACTCTAGTCCTCTTTATCACCACCCTTTTCTATATTCGCCACTACTATCAGCTCGAAAATGGCGTCCAACAACTCCAAGACATTACGTCCAAACTATACTCGTTTTGAATATCTCGGATTCGATTTTACCAATTTAAACACTGGTAACTCCACAAAGAAATATTTGACCAAACTTTCAATACGCCCCCTGATTATCTCCGGAGCCTCCTTTGTTGACTCTTTATCCGCCCACTTCTTATTCACGGGCGAATAATAGTCAATCTCCCCCGTCTGCAAATCAAACCCCACCCCAAATATATTATAAATGGAGCAGCTCTGCTTCATCAGGGCATTCTTCATCTTCACGACATACTCATCTCCCGCCGCTACGATGCCTTTCTTAATATCCATCACGATCCAGATGTATCCATCCAGATCGTCCACCATTTTTTCTATTTCCTTGTCAGAGAAATTTAATCTTTTTACTAAAAGCATATCAGTACTCCTTTCGCTTCCGTGTCTTATATTTTTATAAAATATTGCCCCAGAATAAACATCTCTTTTCTTATTCTCAAGCATGAGCTTATAGTTTTTTATACTATAAAAAAACGCCTCTATTCTAAGAGAGCAAGGTGCCATTATACAGCATGATTCCCCAATACACCACTACATGATAAAATAAAACGTATTGGCACGGTGGCGGAACAGTTACGCAGCGGTCTGCAAAACCGCGTAAACGGGTGCAACTCCCGTCCGTGCCTCCATTAAAAATCGGCCTGGAGCCGACCTGGGCGAGTGGCGGAACTGGTATACGCGGTGGACTTAAAATCCGCTTCCCAAAAGGATTATGGGTTCAAATCCCATCTCGCCCACCAAGGAAAATTCACGACCCACAAAGTCCAAAAAATTTGATTTTTATTGCCATTTGGTGTATCATATATTCAATAGCTAGGAGAGAAGCTTTACAGATTGGAGGTGTAACGTGTGGATAGCATTGGCCAAAATACACACGTTCAGGACGAGGAGGAACCTCTTGTCCTTGATGAAGAAGAGGCAAAAAAAATCTTAATGTCCGTATTCGAGCAACTAAAAAAATCCGGCTACAACCCAATAACCCAAATTATGTGGTACCTCATCACCGAAGACCCCACGTACATTTCCGCTAAAGGCGGAGCAAGAACTAAGATAGCCAAGCTCGATAGGGACCAAATGTTGATCTGGATGGTCAAACACTATCTGGAATCTCTAGAAGATCCTGTATAACCTAAGGGGCGCTTCGATCTCTCACTAAGCGCCCTGTTTTTTTGTGATAGAATATAATCATGAGAAGAATCCGTCTCACTGTTATTATTGCATCCATTACCCTGCTAGCCCTCATGGTCACCGGCCTAACTATACTAATTATCAACAATCGCCTCGACCTTCTGGATACCATATACGAAATTATCGCCTTCTGCATTGGCATCGCCGGCATGCTTCTGTCTGTCATTTCTCAGATCGACGCCTATCGCCAAGAACGCATCATCAGCCAACTAAAAAATGAACTCGATCAACTCACAAAAGACGCCGACATCCAGATTAAGACCGAGAGGCACATCGAACGCCAACTCGATGAAATCGAAAAAGAAATCTCCAAACCCATCCGTCGCCGCAAATAATGCTAAACTATTAGCAATGGAAAGATTATTAGATTATTTTGAACCAACCCACTACGACCTAGATCTCGTCATCGACAAAACCGCCAAAACCCTCATCGGCACCGCCACCATCACTGGCATCGCCAAAACCGACACCATCAAACTTCACGCCAAATATTTAGAAATCTCAGCCGTCATCCTCAACAACCATCCTGCCGATTTCACTACCACCGACGACGTCATAACCATCGAAACCACACAAATCGGCAAACTCAGCCTCAAAATCTCCTACGCCCACCAACTCACCACCAACATGCAAGGCGTCTACCTATCCACCTACGCCCACGACAACCAAACCGAAACTATCGTTACTACTCAATTTGAATCCCACTACGCTCGCGAATGTTTCCCCTGTGTCGACGAACCCTCCGCCAAAGCCACCTTCGACCTCACTATCTCCACCGACCCATCAGACACCGTCATTTCCAACATGCCCGTCAAAACCCAAGTAGACGGCACCACTACCTTCGAAGCCACTCCGAGAATGTCCACCTATCTCCTCGCCTTCGTCATCGGCAAATTCAAGAAACACCAAATCACCTCCCAAAACAACATCGCCGTCACCACTTACGCCTCCCTCAATCAGCCCAACGAAAATCTCATCTATGCCACCGATTTCGCCGTCAAATCCCTCGATTTCTTCGACAAACTTTTCAAAACCCCCTACCCTCTACCCAAGCTCGACCAAATCGCCATCCCAGACTTCGAAGCTGGCGCCATGGAAAACTGGGGTCTCGTCACCTATCGCGAACAAGCTCTGCTCTGCGACCAAAATTCCTCCCTCGACCAAAAACTCTACGTCGCCACCGTCATCGCCCACGAGCTCTCCCATATGTGGTTCGGCGACCTCGTCACCATGGCTTGGTGGGACGACCTCTGGCTCAACGAATCTTTCGCCACTCTCATGGAAACCTACGCCGTCGACAAAATTGACTCGAATCTCGAAGCCTGGGACGATTTCTACTCCGGCACCATCATCCCCGCCTTCCGTCGCGACTGCCTCTCCGGCGTCCAACCCGTCAAATGTACAGTGGAGGACCCCGCGCAAATCCCCACCCTCTTCGACGGCGCCATCGTCTACGCCAAGGGCGGCCATCTCATGCTCATGCTCCTACGCCTCATGGGCGAAGACAATTTCTTCGCCGGCCTCGCCGACTATTTCCAAAAACACGCCTACACTAACACTACCTCCGACGATCTCTGGAACGCCCTCAGCCCTCACTCCGATTTCGACGTCAAACAGTTCATGACCCCCTGGCTCACCCAGCCCGGTTACCCCGCCCTCACCGGTCAAGACCAACACCGCTTTCTCATCACAACAGACCATTCCGAACCAAACTACACCTACCCTATCCATCAAATCAAAGATGACCTCTCCGGTCACTACCTCATCAACCTCAAGGACGATCAGTTCCAATCTGCCATCAAAGATTTCGAAGCCAAATCCACTGAACAAAAACTCCGTCTTCTTTTCGATCGCCAACTTCTCAGCAAAACCCCCGCCGTCAATAGCGCCGACCTCGTCGTCCTACTCCAACAATTCCCCCAGCAAACTCAATTCATCATCTGGGATGCTCTATCCATCATCGTCGCCGACCTCAAAATCTTCTTCACGCCCGATACCCCAGCCGACCGGCAGTTCAAAAAGTTTATTCAATCCCTCGCCCAAACCCAACTCCTCCGCCTCACTTTCACCTCAAAACCCAATGAACCCGAAAATGACACCAAACTCCGCCCCCTCATCCTCGGTCTTATGTCTTTCTCGGAAGACCCAGATTACCAAACCGAACTCATCGAACAATTCGGTCACACCCCAATCGAGCAAATCGAATCCAATATCCGCCCAACCATCCTTGCCACTCTCGCCAAACTCAACGACCAACAGCCCATCAGTTCAGAACTCAACCACCAAAACCTCATCAAACTCTACCAATCCTCCCCCGACCCTGAGCTCCGTTCAGATCTCCTTTCTGCCATTTCCGCCATCAAAAACCCCAACCTCACCCCAACCTTCCTAACCTATCTCAAAGACAACACCATCCGCCCCGGCGACCGCATTCTATTCTTCGTCCGCCTCCTCCGCAATCACATCGCCTTATCACCAACCCTCAGTTGGCTCTACGAAAACTGGGATTGGCTTGCGCAAACCGAAGGCGACAAAACCATCTCCGACTACCCCCGCTATATCGCCAACATCATCCGCACCGCACCCGAAGCACAACGCTTCAAAGACTTTTTCCAACCCAAACTCACCGACCCCAACCTCAACCGCACCCTACAAATCGCCTTCGCCGAAATCGACGCCCGCCTAGACCTCATCACCACCGACGGCCCCACCGTCCTCTCCGCGATAAAATAACCCTTTACTTACCCCGACACAATCTGGTATAATACCTCAATATGAAAAAATCAATTCACCCCAAAGATTACCGTCCTGTCGTCTTCGCCGACGAACAAGCCAATTTCTCCTTCCTCACCCAATCCACCGCCAAATCCACCGAAACCATCAAATGGACTGACGGCAACGAATATCCCCTTATTAAAATCCAAATCAGCTCTGCTTCTCACCCCTTCTTAACTGGTGAAGAAAAGATTATCGACACCGAAGGTCGCGTCGACCGCTTCAAATCTCGCGCCAAAAAAGCCGAACAGCTCAAAAAGAATCTCGGCAACAAAATCCGCAAATCCACCGCCGAAACCCAGAAAAAAGCCACCAAGGCCAAAGTTAACGAAAAATAACCTCTTTCCCGTACGCATTGAAGATTTAATCACGAAATGTTATTATTAAAGTGCAGCAGGAGTTGGCTTCCTCAACCATCGAGAGTCTTCGTGATGATATGCACGCTTACTCCGGGGGGCGGAAGGTCCACACAGGTCGCCATATCAATTTTAAGTCTTGGAGACTAGCCCGTGCCAAGCCACCAGCAACTATAGCTGGCGCCCATGGACGCGTCAAGACCGCCGACAACAGAACTTGACGTTAGCTATGAATGATATGGCGAGAGTCGGCGTCCATGGGGAGGGGTTTAAAAATTACGGCCGTTATTTATATAAATAACGGCCTTTTACCTCCCTCGAAATATTCCATGCTAAAATTACCCTATGACTAAATTACCTAAAGCGTCAAAAATGAAAATCACCGACCGCGATATCACCAAAGCCGAACTCAAGGATATCTATGATGATTTCAAGAAAATCGAACGCCAAGATGGCGTACCAGAACACGAACAAACTAGATATCAGTTCATCGCCGAAGAAAACGACCAAGTCGTCGGTTTCGTATCTGGCTTAACCAACCACAAATGGTTCTACCTCACCGACCTTTGGGTCCACGAAGACTACCGTCGCCAAGGTCTCGGCGCCAAATTGCTAGCCAAGCTCGAAGACAAAATCAAATCCCTCGGCATCGAACACATCTACACCTGGACATCTGGCTTCATCAACCCCCAATTCTACGAAAAACAAGGCTACAAATCCTTCACTGTTTTTGAAGACTTCTTCGAAGTCGAAGGCTACCACCACATTGGCTACCGCAAAGACTTAATCTAAAATTTCTGTTAAAATAACCTCATGAAATCACACGCATTCCGACTCCGAAAAGGCGACGACCTCCGACTATCCATCGAACAATACGCCACAAAACACCACATCAAAGCCGCGACCGTCGTTTCTGCCGTCGGCTGCCTATCCAAAACCGTACTCCGAAGTGCCGGCGCCACCAAAACTATCACCCTCAAACAGCCCGTCGAAATCGTTTCCGCTACAGGCACCATTTCTTCAGAAGATAATCACATCCACATCTCCGTTTCCGACGCAGAACTCAAAACCTATGGCGGGCACCTCAAGCCTGGATCCATCATCGATACTACCGCTGAAATCATCCTATTAGAACTATCCAACTGCACCTTCAGCCGGGAAATGGACGACAAAACTGGATTCAAAGAGTTAGTAGTGTCATGAAAGAACTCTCCGCCACCCAATATCAAAAATCTGCCCAACCCACCAGCTTCATGCAAACCGCCCAGATGGCAACCCAACGTCGCACCCAAAACCAAACCACCCACTTCTTCCAACACAACAACGAATTCGCCCTCTTAAACGGCACCCCCTACCCCAACCAATCTTCCAAACACTACCACTACAACGTCTGGTTCTCCGACCACCTCTCCGCCAATTTCATAAAGCTCCTCCTCACCTGGTGCAAACAACATCACGGCCTCTCCCTCACCATCACTCCCAACACCCCAATAGCCATCCGCGACCACCACGGCAAAATCCTCCAAAAACTCGACTTCGACCCCACCACCCTCACCAACAACGGCTTCAAATGGCAAGGCGAAGTCCTCGTCGCCCCTGGCACCTACAAACAATGGCAATACATCGTCAATTTCGACCATCCCTACCCAGAACTCCTCAAATCCTTCAAACCCAAAGTCCGCCACGCCATCACCTCCACCCAAAAAACCGGACTCATCATCGATGAACTCTCCAAGAAAACCCTCAAAACCTTCACCCAGACCCTCGCCTCCACCGCCGACCGTCGCCACTTCTCCGCCCGCGACCAGCAATACTACCAAACCATGCTTGACGCCTTCTGTGGCGACGCCTACGGACTCATCGCCTACATTGACCCAGAAAAGACCCGCAAACTCCTCAAGGCCACCACTAAAGCCTCTAAAGACCTCAAGGACGGCACCGACATCATCAAGAAAGCCCAGCGCCAACTCCAAATCATCAAAGACCTCAAAGCCAAAACCCCCATCTACGCCGGATTCTTCGTCGACACCCCCCGCGAAACCGTCTACCTCGCCGGTGGCGGCCCCGACCAATATTTCCCCTTCTCCCCCGTTTACGCCGTCCTCGACCAAGCCATGCAACGCTCAATCGACCACCAAATCCCCCGCTTCAACCTCTATGGTGTCGACGTCACCTTCGACCAACCTACTGGCCTCCTCCGCTTCAAACAACAATTCAATGGTTTCATCGAACAACTCCCCGGCGACTACGTCGCCAACCTCAACCCCCTCACCACCCTCATCCTCAAAGCCAAAAACCACCTCAAGAAAGTCAAACCAGCATGACCCACGACCAATTCCTAAAACTTTTTCAAAAAACCCTCTTCGACCTATCATATTTTGATCACCTCAAAATCATCAAGGACATTCAAATCGCCACCACTGACTCTGACAATTCCGTCTGGTGGAACAACGCCACTATCGACCAAATCCCTTCAACCTCACTCATTGCCAAGACTGAAAATTACTTCCAAACCCTTCATCGCCACCCCGTTTTCTACTTTGCTGAAAATCCCCAAAACCAACTGTTCGAACAGCTCCTGGCAAACTTTGGCTATCACCAAACCGACTACGAAGTCTGGCTACAAATCAAAAACCCGCAGATCGACACCGCCAAATTCCACCAAATCAAGCAAGTTCAAACTAGCGAAGATTTGGAGACCTTCATCGCAACCATCGACAAAGGCTACGGCGCCGACGACCCCGATAACCCCTATGGCGGACTTGGATCGTACCTAGACCAAATCCGCAAATCATTCAAACTCCACGGGCCCAATGGTTTCATATCCTACTACGTACTTTTCGACGAGCTCAACGAACCCTCTAGTGTCGGCAGTCTAACCAATTACAATAACATCGGCTACATCTCAAATCTCGCCACCATACCCAACAAGCGCAAACTTGGCTACAGCCGCACCCTCCTAAATTATTTCCTGCATTTATCCGTCCAAAACGGCAACCAAACCCATTGCCTTGCCACCGAAGTCGACTCCACCCCCAACAAAATCTACCAACATCTCGGCTTCACCGAGATGTTCCGCGCCAAATACTACGCCAAGACATGATATAATCACAAAAGCGGGTCTTTAGCTCAGTTGGCTAGAGCGTACGATTCACATTCGTAAGGTCGCTGGTTCAAGCCCAGCAAGACCCACCAGGTTATTTTTATGAACGAAATCAAATTAGACCTACCAGCCCTCCAATCAGAATTCGAATCCCTCGAATTATTTTTGAGCGAACCTGGCGCCTACACCGACCCAGATTTCCAGGCAAAAAACCGCCGTTTCACCGAACTCACCCAACTTATCGAGCTTTGCAACAAACGTCAGCAACTCAGTGGAGATATCGCCACCTCATCCACCGACCCAGAGCTCGAATCCCTTAAAACCGAACTGGAAACCGAACTAAACTCTATCAACAATCAACTTTCTGAACTTCTTTCCCCCAAAGATCCCAACGACGACAAACCCGCCATCATCGAAATCCGCGCCGGCGCCGGCGGCGACGAAGCTTCCCTCTTTGCCGCCGAACTCTACCGTATGTACCAAAGATATGCCGAAATCCACAACCTTAAAATCGAGCTCCAGTCCGAAAACCAAAATGACGCTGGCGGCTACAAAGAAGTTATTTTTCGTGTTACCGGCAACCAACCCTACGCCCAACTCAAATTCGAAGGTGGCGTCCACCGCGTCCAACGCATCCCCGTCACCGAAAGCCAAGGTCGCATCCACACCAGCACCGTTACCGTCGCCGTCCTCCCCGAAGCCGAAGAAAAAGACCTGCAAATCAAACCCGAAGACCTCCGCATCGACATCTTTCGATCCGGTGGCCACGGTGGTCAATCCGTCAACACCACTGATTCTGCCGTCCGCATCACCCACCTCCCAACAAATATCGTCGTCTCCATGCAGGACGAGCGCAGCCAACTCCAAAATCGCGAGCGCGCCATGACCATCCTCCGCTCCCGCCTACTCGAAAAACAACGCGAGGAGGAAGTCGCCCAAGCCTCCGCCGATCGCAAATCCCTCATCGGCACCGGCGACCGCAGCGAAAAAATCCGCACCTACAACTTCCCCCAAGACCGCATCACCGACCACCGCATCCATTACTCCCGCAACAACCTCCCCGCCGCCATGAACGGCGACATCGACGACCTCATCACCGCCCTCACCAACCATGAACGCTCCCTCCACGCCTAAACCCCTCGCCTACGCTGAAGGCTTCGCCTACTTCTACGGCAGAAAATTCCAACTCACCCCCGACGTCCTCATCCCCCGCCCCGAAACCGAAGCAATGATTGATATTTCAAAAGCGTTGCTGTTAAACCCATCAGAGTCATTTTTTAGAGACTCTTCACCTGCGAGAATGATGACGTATATTCCTGACGTGACCGACGGGTTCGCCCAAAGGGCGGTTCCGTCGGCTCACCAGCGTATGACGTCATCATACGAGACTGGATCTCAAAAAAATGACTCTGATGGGTTTACCAAAAAGATTTTGGATCTCGGCACCGGTTCCGGTTGCATCGCCATCACCCTTGCCCTCGAGCTCGGCGAAAACACCCAGATCACCGCCACCGACATCAGCCTAAAAGCCCTCAAAATCGCCAAAAAGAACGCCAAAAAACTCCTCCCAGATCACTCCCAAATGCATATGCACTTCATCCTATCCGACCTCTGTAAAAACCTCAAAAATCAGCAATTCGACCTCATCACCGCCAACCTCCCCTACGTCGACCCAGACTGGCCCTGGCTCGACACCAAAGCCCTCACCCACGAACCATCCATCGCCCTCTACGCCAAAGACCACGGCCTTGCCACCATCAAAAAATTCCTCGCCCAAGCCCCCGCCCATCTCAATCCAGGCGCCACCATCCTCCTCGAACACGACCCCACCCAGCTCCAAACCATCATCACGCACGCCCAAAAACACAGCTTCAAAATCAAATCCCACACTCCCTACGTAACCGCCCTCACTCTCACCTAAGCAAAGACTCCCAATACTTACTCGCAACCACCAACATCAAACACTACTCTCAAAACATTCAAGTTAATTAAAGTTTTTCCGCTAACTCTTCGGATACGCTCCCAACACAACACTCAACTTAATCTCATCTCCTCCCCGCAAAATCGTCATCTCTACCGTCTCTCCCACCATATATTCACCCACCAATGACAAAATCGATCCTCGCACCCCCACGTCCACCCCGCCAACCTTCAGCACAATATCCTTATCCTTCACCCCTGCTTTCTCCGCCGGACCACCCTTCACCACTGCACTAGCCGATCCATCATTGTTGAAAATATACGCCCCTCGCTTCACCGGCAACTTATACTCTTTCGTCACATCCGCCGTAATCGCCAAATAATTCACCCCCAAATACGCCCGTTCCGCCCTTCCCTTCTCCATAATGCTCCGCAACATCCCCTTTACCGACGAAATCGGAATCGCAAATCCCAGCCCCTGCGCGTCCGTCGAAACCGCCGTATTTATCCCAATCACCTCTCCCCCCGCATTCACCAGCGGTCCTCCCGAGTTCCCCGGGTTAATCGCCGTGTCCGTCTGGATCATATCCGTCAAATTCTCCGTTACTCCCCCAGACCCGGTCGCCGTAATACTCCGCCCCGTACCACTCACAATCCCTTGCGTAATCGAATTCTGATACACCCCCAGAGCATTACCAATCGCCAACACCGGCTGCCCCACCGCAATCTCTTTACTATCTCCCAAAGTCACCGTCGGCAAGTCCGACACGCCAGGAATTTTCAGATACGCCACATCATTCAACGGATCCACCCCCACCACCTCCACATTATCATAAGTGTCCCCCGCGTCTGTCACAATCGCCAGCGTATCCGCCCCATCCACCACGTGGCTATTCGTCAAAACATATCCATCCGCCGACACGATCATCCCAGTCCCCGCCCCACTACTAACCCTATTTTGCCCAAAATAACTATTCACTTGCTTCTCCGTCAAAATCGACACCACCGCCGGCGACACCTTACTAGCTACATTCGCAATCGTTGTCTCCTCAAACTCCAACGAACCACCCGTATAATACCCACCACTATTATTATCTATCACCGTCGTCTTTCCATAGCCATTCAAGAACATATACGCCGACAGCCCAGCACTCCCCACGCTCAACAACAAAGCCACTCCCGCCATCATCAGCACCGTAGCTCTAAAATTCACCCTACTCTCTTTCCCCTCGCCCCTCTTATCCCTCGAACCATTAAATACCGGCATTTCACTAACGCCCACTTCTTGTTCTTCCATTTTCCTCCATTCCTATCTTAAAATTTTAAACATTAAATATTGGCCTCGAAAAATACATTATCATCAAAGCTACAATAACAACTGAAAAAATCACCGGCATCGCCACATCCCCCGCCCGAATCTTCCCGTCATGCTTCAGCGCCGATTTATACCCCTTAAAAAGCACCAGAGCCAACAGCGACCCCGCAATCGCCATCTGTGACACCATCATCCCCGTATCGCCAAAACTGTACATAATCAGCCAATGGTACAACACGAAACTCACTTGCGCCAACAATAGCCCGAATATAAATGTCACAATCGAAAAATCATGATCCTCGCTCTGAATCAACACGTGTCGAGCCGCCCCATAACCAATCACAAAACTACATATCACCAACACCAATGGATCCAAATTTGCCCCCAAAAGCACCGCCGCTCCCATCCCAAAGAAAACCGCAAATAGCGCCTGCACCTCCGCCATCAACTCGCTACTCTTTGGTTTGATAGCTACCAGCCAAAACGCATAAATCATCGTCAACACCACATGCGCCAAATTCAACTCCGCCCCCGCATAATAAACCATCATCACCAAACTCACGCCCACAATAAAATCCACTAAATTCGCCTTTATATTCAACCACCAATACCTCGGCCATACTGCCACCACCCGCCATTTGCTCAAAACCACTAACAGGACACCCATAATCCACGAACCACTCACCAATACCAGCGCTGTCGAACCCACCGCCAAAAACAGGTTTAGCGTCACATGAGCAATCACGCTCAGCACATTCCTCCCCTTACGGATACCTATAAATTCACTCATAGTATGCGTTTGATTGTATCAAAAAACCTAAGCTTAGTATATAATGAATGCTCATGGACAAGCGAAGGCCATCTTTCTTCCAAAAACACCCCTTTCTCAAGGACTCATTTAGTCTTCTCTCCTTTATTGTCGCCGTCGTCATCGGCACCATCATTCTCAACGCCTTTGTATTCCGCAGCTACAACGTCATCGGTTCTAGCATGGAGGATACCCTTATGCCCAACGATCGTATCATCGTCAACCGCCTCGCCGTCTCCCTTTCACACCTCACGGGTCAAGAATTCACCCCAGAGCGCGGGCAAATCATCGTCTTCGCCAACGGTGGCAATAGCGACATCCTCACCTGCGAACCCACCCCAGGCATCAAAGACCAATACGTCATCAAGCGTGTCATCGGCTTCGCCGGCGAGCGAATTCAAGTCCAAAACGGCACCCTCACGGTCTTCAACGATGAATTCCCTGACGGCTTTCACCCCGACGAACTCACGCGTGCCTCCGACACCGATGGGCCCAAAGCCCATACATCCGGTGAAATTAACGTCATCGTCCCCGAAGGCGAAATCTTCGTCTCTGGCGACAACCGCGAAGGCTCCCACTCCTACGATTCACGCAACGGCCTCGGCACCGTCCCCATCTGTCGCATCGTCGGCCCCGCCGCCATTCGCCTCTACCCCTTCACCGCCATCCGCCTCTTCTAATTCCCATAAATCGCCTGAATACATATAACTTAAGCTTGCTAGCTTACCTACACAGTGGTACGATTTAGGCGTCGTAAATAATAATTTCAACCTATATTTTCGACGTACGTATATATCCATTCAAGAAAGGAAGTGTTTGAATTGCTCACTGACCCCAAAAAATTCATCGCAGATACTATCAGAGAAATCTCAGGAAAAGTCGGCGATAATGACCGTGTCATCTGCGCCATATCCGGCGGAGTTGATTCTTCAACCGCAGCGGTATTAACACGAGAAGCCATCGGCCACAGACTAACTTGTATCTTCGTTGATCACGGATTATTACGTGATAATGAAGCCGACGAGGTTATGGTGGCCTACAAACCATTCGACATGCAGATCATTCGCGTCAACGCCGCGGATCGTTTTCTGGACAAGTTAATTGGCATCACGGATCCGGAACAAAAACGTAAAATCATCGGCCGTGAATTTATCACCGTTTTCGAAGAAGAAGCCAACAAGCTCAGCGTTCAAACCGGCAACTTCAACTTCTTGCTCCAGGGAACAATCTATCCAGATGTCACCGAAAGCGGCAAAGACGGTGCTAAAACCGTCAAAACACACCACAATGTCGGCGGATTACCAGACCACATGAATCTCCAACTACTCGAACCGCTCCGCTCCCTCTACAAAGACGAGGCTCGCCAAGTCGGCGAAGCCCTGGGCATCGCTCCCGAACTCGTCTGGCGCCAACCATTCCCCGGACCAGGTCTCGCTATTCGTTGCCTCGGCGAAGTCACGCCGCTCAAACTCTCACTCTTACGCAAAGCTGACGCTATTGTGCGTGAGATCATTGACGGACACAACCGTTACTACTTCCTCCTCACTGGCAAACCTGAATCCTTAGCAAGCGTCTGGCAGTATTTCGCCGTCCTTCCCGACATTCACAGTGTCGGCATGCAAGACGGCGCCCGCACCTACGGACACGCCATCGCCATCCGCGCCGTCGCTTCCACCAACGCCACAACTGCAAATTGGGCAAAACTTCCCTACTACATCCTCGCCCAGATATCACAGCGTATCACGACCGAAATTCCACAAATCAACCGCGTCTTTTACGACATCACCAACAAACCACCCTCAACCATTGAATGGGAATAGATTTAAAACTCCGCCACCGGCGGAGTTTTAAATTTTCATTATCTCCGCTTCTTTAGCTCTAAACATCTCTTCTACCTGCCCCGTAAACTCCTTCGTTAAATCATCAATCTCCTTCTCCGCCCGCTTCCGCGCATCCTCCGCCAACTCCATCCCCTTCACCTCCTTCCGCCCATCTTCCCGACAACCACGAATCCCAATCTTTGCCTCCTCCACCTTCGCCGCAGCCGCCCGCACAATCTCTCTCCGCCTCTCCTCCGTCAAAGCCGGTATCGGCACCCGAATAATCCGCCCATCATCCGCCGGATTCAATCCCAACGATTGGTCGGAACGAATCGCCTCCACAATCTTCGCCAAATTTGCCGGATCAAACGGCATCACTGTAAGCAAAGTTCCATCCGCCACCACCACATTCGCCACCTGATTCAAAGGCATAAACTGCCCATAAGCTTCCACCTTCACGCCCCCCAGCATATCCGGGTGCGCCCGCCCCGTCCGCACCTTACTCATCTCGCCCCGAAACCTCTCCACCACATCCCCCATCTTACTTTTTACTTTGCTAGTATCGAACATAGCTTTCTCAACTCCTCCTCGTTTTTAAATTTTACTACCAATTCCCCAGTTCCTCGCGCACTCACCCGAATCTTCACCTTTGCCCCCAGTTTAACACCCAAATCCCGTTCCTCCCCCTCAAACTGCCCCACCTTCGCCACCTCTCGCTTCGACCCCGTCTTCACCCCCACCATATATTGCTCCACCTTGCGCGCACTCCACCCCTCCGCTACAATCCTCGACAATATCTTCTCAATCACCTCTGGATCCGCTTTAATCAACGGCCTCATCTGTCCCTCGCTCAAACCCTTTTCCACCATTATTTTCTTCGCATCCTCCGGCAAACTCAGCAGCCTCATCGTGTTTATCACCGCCGACTCACTCTTACCAATCCGCACCGCAATCTCACCAGAACTCAAATTAAACTGCGTTTTCAGCTTCGCATACGCCGTCGCCGTTTCAATCGCATTCAAATCCTCTCTCTGCACATTCTCAATCAACGACAATTCCAATCTGTTCTGATCATCCAATGTCCGCACAATCGCCGGAATTTTCTTTAGTTCCGCCAACTTACTCGCCCGCCACCTTCGCTCGCCTGCCACAATCCGATATTTCCCATCATCTTTCACCACCACAATCGGTTGCAACACCCCATGCTCCCGAATCGAACCCGCCAGCGCCTCCATCTGTTCAATCTTAAAATCCCGCCTCGGTTGCTCCTCACCCGGCACAACGTCATCCAATTTCAACTCCACCAGTTTCCCCGTATCATCAGAAACCGTCGGGTCAAACTCCTCCTCCACCAACTCCGTTGGTATCAACGAGTCAAATCCTCTACCCAATCTCTGCACCATTATTGTACCCTCCTCATCACTTCTCCAGTCAATTCCTTGTATGCCTTCGCACCTTTACTAAATTTATCATACTGCCCAATCGGCACCCCATGACTCGGCGCCTCCGCCAAGCGCACATTTCTTGGAATCACTGTATCAAAAACTTTATCTTTAAAATATTTTTTTATCTCCGCCAGCACTTGCATCGACAATGCCGTCCGCCTATCATACATCGTCGCTAACACCCCCAGCAATTTCAACTGCGGATTCATCGCCTTCCGAATCAATCTCATACTCTCCAACAGTTGCGCCACCCCTTCTAAAGCATAAAATTCCGTCTGTACCGGCAGCAACAAATAATCCGCCGCAATCATCCCATTCACCGTCAACAACGACAAGCTCGGCGGACTATCTATCAAAATATAATCAAAACTTTGCTCGACGTCTTTCAGGGCCTCCCGAAGTTGTATAAATTTTTTATTCATCCCCGCCATTTTCACTTCCGTGTCCGCCAATTCCGGCGTCGCCGGCGCCAGCCATAATCGCTTGCATTCCGTTTCCTTCAAAATATCCTGCAACTTCGCCGTTCCCAATATCACTTCCGACATCGTCCCAGCCAGATCTTGTTTTTCTATCCCCAGCCCCGAACTGGCATTCCCCTGCGGATCAAAATCCACCAAAAGCACATTCTGCCCCGCCTTTACCAGATAATACGCCAAGTTTATCGCCGTCGTCGTCTTCCCCACCCCTCCCTTCTGATTCGTCACGGTAATAATTCTCGCCATATGACTAGTATAGCATAAACTAATAATACGCTTTGAGGAGCCTCTGCCTTCTGTAACGACAGAGGCAGCGAGGAAGGCTGGTCGCCTGTAACGACAGGCCGACCCCTTCCGTGCTCCGAAAAGCGTATTATTAGTTTATACTAACTATTTCTATAACCGAATACTTCTGCCGATGCCCAATTTCCTTATGCACTCTCTTCTTCGACTTATACCGTATCACCCTTAGCTTCTCCCCCGCAACCTTCTCCTCCACCACTCTCGCCACAACCTTCACTCCGCTCACTTCCGGAGTCCCCACCGTAGTTTTATCTCCGTCAATCACCAGCAAAGCTGTCAAAGCGAGCTCTTTTGTGCCTTCCGGGAGGAGGTCCACCCGTAGGGTCTCTTTCTCAGCGACAACATATTGTTTACCGCCAACCTTTATGACTGCTTTTTTCATAAATTTCCTTTATTTACTCGCTCTATTCTACCAGGAACCCCTAGACTTTTCAAGCCCCAGCCGCCGTCCCACCCTTAACATCATCTGAAACCTTCTTCAGCATCATACGACTACGATAATAGTACATCCCGCCCACCCCCACACACAGCACTACAATCACCGCTAACGCAATTTCCCCCGGCCCCGTCTCCGGCAACTCCGGCGGCGTACATACCTTATTCACCGTCACCGTCGCTCCATCCGTAACTTTCCCACCATCGTAATCAACATTCATCATATTCACGAATTTATTAGCCCCACACTCGCTAGCATCAACCGCATCAGCGCTCACTTTCGCCCTATAGATTAATTTTGCCGTCGTACCCGGACCAAACAAGCCCAAATTATAACCATTCTTATCAATCAAATCCGACAACAGCTCCCCATTCGGATACAGCGGACTATATAAATACGTACTCCCCGCAATCAAGCCTATTCCCTTCGGGAATGCATCACGAAACGTCACATTCTTCAGATTAGTATTCCCTGTATTCTCAAATTCAACCTTATACGTCACCTCTTGCCCCACCTCAGCCGTCACATTTTTCGAAAAATTCTCACCATCCAGCGACACCGTTTTCTCCACCTTCAGACTCTCACGCTCAGCAATCAGTACATATACTACCCGCCCCGAAAATTCCCCACACCCCGGCAGTCTCCCGTCCAAAGTATTCGCCCCCAAATACGTACCAGACACACTGAATAGGCTCGAAGGCAAAACCTGCCCATTCGTCGCCCAACTATTATAAATCTTAGCCGACCCCACCTTATATCTCAGTGTCACCTTCTCCGTAGACGTGAAATAAGCCTCATCCCACACCTCTGGCGGATTAGTGTTACTGGCCGAAATTATCGCACTCACCTTCCCCTTCTGTTCTGGAGTCACCACGGACGGAAATTGCGTCGAAAGCCTCACTTGTTGCGCAATCCCCACCCCAGTACTATTTAAGTTATACGCCGCATTATTATGATAGCCAATATATACCTCATATTCTTTACCCGGCACTACTTTTATCTCATTCACAAAAGTCCCGCCCGCCCCCACTTCTGCTACTCGCACAAAATTGCGCTCATCCCCCAACACCGGATTATTCGTAATCGAGTTAAAGGTCGGATAACTAGCTGGTGCCTCCATCGTAAACGTACTGCGTGCTGGTCCCCAAGCCATCGCACTATAAGCCGGCAAAAACGATACCAACGAAAGGATCGTCAACATCGGCATTATTAGCTTGTTTCTATTTTTCATATCATACTCCTTCCCATTAGTTATTTATTCCATACCCTTCATTAATCCTCGCTATATCTTCTGGCGTCATGTCCGGAGTGTCTGCCTGATCATTCGCATCAGATTCCGTCTGCGCTTTGATAGCTTCACTATCCGCCTCACTTCGAGTCTGATTATCAGCATAAGTCTGATCAGCACTTTTGCTCGCATCATTCTGAGGTAGCTCCGGAGATACCGTAAAAGTATTCGTGTCGTAGTCATAATCCACAGTCTGCTCCGGTCTTTCCGTTTGCTCTCCCGCTTCCTGTTCATCCACTTTATTTGTGCTTTCTTTGCCCGTCTGCATATTATCTTCTATGGCCACTGGATTCTTCGGATCAAGCCCTGGCTCTTCAGGGGGAGTCACAGGTGGCTCTTCAGGGGGAATCACAGGTGGCTCTTCAGGGGGAGTCACGGGTGGTTCTTTCGGCGGTGTTACGGGTGGTGTTTCTGGTGTCGTCGGAGTTTCTGGTGTCGTCGGAGTTTTCGGAGGATGTAGTACTCGTACAAACGACAGGAAATTACCACATCTTCCCAAGAAATACATCACCTCCTGAAGAGCATTCCCGTCGGCGTCAGTATATTCATACGTCATCTTCCACACATGCGGCATCGTACCATCCCTATTCGGCTTCACGCCCAACTTCTGGTATATACTACCATTGGAAGCCAGGAAGGAATTATACACGTTCCCTCGCCCACCATCTTGCTCCTTCGCAAATGCCTCAAATTCATCCCAACTCATTAGTTCTCCATCAACAAAGACACCATCTGTTCCGTACCCTTTACTCTCACAAATCAATTGATGCTGTCTCCCGAACGTCTCGTTACCGCCATCTTTAAGTTTATTCACGTCATCCGCCGTTATATGTTCGCTCTGAAACAGCTTTGTGAACCTACTATTCTCATTAGACGACGCCTCAGTTCCGTCAGTCTCAGTTCTACGAAAATCAACTAATGCCTCATCAGCATCATCCCCTGACACATCCGGTGCATCAGCCCCTCCCTCCCCATCCTCCGAACCCAACTCATCATCATTTTCTATTGCGATATTATCTACTGATTCGTCCTCCTCAGAACTGTCCGTCGTATTTTGACTGTCTCCCGAATCATCCAATAACTTGTCCTCATACCTGGACGGCTTCCCGTTATCACTAGGGTTCCCACCTGCACCTGCATTTCCACCTACGATACTCACAGTAGTTAACAAAACTGCCGCCAGCGCCACCTTACCGATTCTCTTCAATAATCCTTTTCTTTTCTCGCGCTCATTCGGCTTGACCACATCTTGTTCGCTCGGCTTATCCGGTTCCGGCTCACCCTTCAATTTCCGCAAAATCTCATCCCAACTCATCCCCTTGATTCCATAATCACCCCTCTTCGAATATCGCACGTCATTATACGCGAAATCCGGGAAAAGACCATAAAAGTACTCAGCCAACATCGTTGGATCTTCCGTAACGCCAATCACCTCTAAACGTACTTTATCAAGCCGTTCTACTTCCGCTTCTATGCCTCTTGTCAATTCATCCAACTTCTCATCGAACTCCTCAGCACTTACTCCTGCGTCATCATACATATTCTTCAATCTCTCTAAACTTATCCCCTGCTGCTCCAATATCGCAGGATCCGTCCCCTCAATCCTCGCCATCTTCTCCCTCCTAATCATAAGTTCCTCATCAGCACCTTCAGTATCAACAACACTTTCCCCACCACTTACCGCGTTTGGTTTCTTCTCTGAGCTATCCATAATTTCTTTCTTTTTGTTTGTTTTTGTGATACCTTACCCCACCATCCTAGCATTAGCACTAATATATGTCAAGTCTATTTTCGTAGAAAAACCGCGCCTTTACGCGCGATTTTTCTTCATTTCTAATTTATATCATATTTGATATTTTACATTCGTCTATCCCACCCTTTCTCTTTAAATTCTCTCTTCGCCGGCCTATAGCCGACACAATTTTATCTTTATTTCGATTTTACATGCCCACTCCTTTTCTTTTTGTTTCTCATCTCTTTTTGATTACGCAGCTAATCTTAAGCCAGCATTACCAAATTTTGCTCTTTGATCCCTATCCTTTTCTCTCTTTAATCGTTCCATCATCACCTTTTGGCTTTGCTCAAGATTTGGTACCGCCATCATCTCCGCAAACACTCCTCCTCTACCCCCAATGTGATAGAAATTCACTCCTTCCTCATTCGAGGTTTTCCCTTCCCCAGGGTGATACTCGAATTCCAATGCTTCTGCTGCTTTTTCCGCTTCTTTCATCTTTTTTCCTTTCTTTTCTTTTCCGTATACCCTTCGGAAGTTTTTGTTATTTATTTGTTAGATTTCTATTTTTATTATCTAACTCTCCCCCATTGTAGCACACTTCACCAAAAAAGTCAATACTTTTTATGCTTATTTTTCCAAAAAAGTCAAAAAGCCCCCTAGTAGTAACACCTACCAGGGGGCTCATTTGTTTATACTGTACCGCCATTCGCTCACTTAGTCTTCGGCTTAGCATAGAATTCTATTGTCTTCGCGTCGCCTAGTTCTACAAAAAACATTTCCTGTATATTTGACAAATTCCATTTATTGCTCTTGTATTTCTCCTTTTTCGTCGCCATTATATGCAGTAATATGTGCATCGCCCTAAGACATCGGAACTGCTCTGTCGTATACGATCCCGACTCATCCATTATTGCCTTCGGTAACCTATCGCTCCGGAACCCTTCACTCTCCACATCATGTTTGATAAAAACTCCCAGCAACTCCTTATGCTGGGGACTATCCAATCCTATCACGCTTACTACTAACCGCTTAATTTCTTTGATCAACTCAGCCATACCCATCCCCGAAACCCCAAGCGGACCACCGCTCCATAACGACGACGGAGGGCCAGGTGGTGGTGGCGCATCCGTAGCGACTTCCTCTATGGCAGCTTGTTCTACGACCACTCCACTTTCGTTAGTGTCCGACGATGGTATAGTAGGATCCGACGTCACTTCTTCAGCCTTTTGCGCCTCAGCAGAATTCTCGCCTCTAGGCTTCCGTGACGCTCTCTGTCTCTTGCATATCAGCGGCCACCCCAATCTGTTCAGTTGCAATCTTAGCGAATAAGGATCGACCCCGCGTTTACGCGCAACAACACTATAGGCAATGTACTCCTTGGTATTCAGTGCTCCCATATACTCTTCTATCGCATCAACCATATTATACGGATTATACCCACGAAACTTCCTCAAGAATTTATCCCTATCAAAAGTATACTGCTGCTGTTCATTATTGCCGTTCGTCTCCTTGTTTTTAATTCCCTCGCAAATCCCCGTAACAACCACCGCTGTCTCTTCTACACCCGTCTCTCCCGGTGCCGCAAACGTCAGCTTCATTTCCAGTGTAGCCAAAGCAGGTACCGCATCATACACTATCAAATCTTCTATCTCTTTATTGCCCGCGATCTGTCCCTGTGCCAATTCCACTATTTGCTCGGCAAACTTCTTGATATATAACGCGCCTGTTAAAATTGAATTCGTCGTTCCCATTACTAATGCCTCCCATAAAAAAATTCTGGCAGTACTCATCCTATTAATGTACGAAAGCCCCGCCAGTTGGCTCTCATTGTACCTCCTTACCCCTCCTAATTGCAACCTTAAGCTTTTTCCAACGAAATCGTCACGTTTTTATCCCCTATCTTCACAATTTCATCATAACCATAGTTCTGACCCACCACCATCTCCACCGCCAACACCTCTTCGCGCACCATTTCACCAAACCCTCCCGGCACCTCCTCACTCAAACTCAACCGAATCCTATCATCCACATTCAACCCTGCCTTCTTCCGCCCCGCCTGCACACATCGAATCAGCTCCCGCGCAAACCCTTCATCCCGTAACTCGTCCGTCAAAACCTTATCCAACTTCACGCCATCCCCATGAACAACTCTTTTAACATTCACTTCTTCGGCAATAATCCCCTCATAAAACTCATCCAACTTCTCCCCACCATACACCAATTCCGACAGCGGTTGCCGCACCTTGATCTGATCTTCCGTCTCCGATTTATTCATCCGTAGCGCCAAACCCTCCGTAATAATCTCTCTCGTCCGACCCATCTGCTCAAGCACCTCGCTGTCCACCATCACATTCGTCGGCCAGATCAACAAGTGCACCGACTCACCCCCCACCATCTTCTGCCACAACTCCTCCGCCAAGAACGGCGTAAACGGCGCCAGTAAAACCGCCAACTTCGACAACACGCAGTGCAACGTAGCATACGCATCCGCCTTATCCGCATCATCCTCACTCTTCCAAAACCGCCTCCGCGACCTACGCACAAACCAATTACTCGCATCATCCACAAACGGCAACACCCCAACTAGCGCCTCCGGCAAATTATAGCCCTCCATCCCCTCCGTAATCTGATTCTGCAACTCAGAAAGCCTTGACACAATCCACCTATCCAGCGGATTCTTGAGAGAGTTAGGGACAGAGATTCCGATTTTTGCGACTTCCGCAGGCTCGGCCGAGGTAAAGCGCGCCGACCCTGCGACGGCAGGCGTCGGCGACGCGGTCGCAAAATCGGATATCTCTGTCATCTTACTCTCCCACCCATCAACCTCCGCATACATCGTAAAGAAATCATACATATTCCAAATCATATTCAACTTCCTCTGAACATCACTCACGTCCTTATCCACCAGCGCAAAATCCTCCCCACTCAACACCGGGCTGCTCAACAGCAAAAACCTCAGCGCATCAGCCGAATACTCATCCATCAACTCATTCGGATCCGTAAAATTCCCCAAAGACTTACTCATCTTCCGCCCATCACTCCCCGCCAACGTCCCCGTCGTAATCACATTTGTATACGCCCGCTCCCCAAACAACGCCGTGTTAATCGCATGCACATAGTAAAACCACGCCCGCACCTGTCCCACATATTCCACAATGAAATCCGCCGGATAATTCTTCTCAAATTTTTCTTTATTCTCAAACGGATAATGCAACTGCGCAAACGGCATCGACCCACTCTCAAACCAACAGTCCAACAC
>Ga0123353_10001424_pt1 | contig 29248 bp, 27 predicted proteins | sample TergutLab28metaG_3_FD_92763 | JGI IMG/M metagenome (GOLD analysis project Ga0123353, IMG submission 92763) | Labiotermes labralis P3 segment gut microbial communities from Petit-Saut dam, French Guiana - Lab288 P3 | ecosystem: Host-associated > Arthropoda: Insects > Digestive system > Gut ...
ATCGAGTTTCCCGTCACGCTCCTGGCCGCACTGGTCCTGAGCGTCCTGCTGGGAAAACTTTTCCATTTCGCCGAAAAAATCACCCTGATCCCCGACGGGAACAAATAGCCTGTATGAGACAGCCAGTGGAAACGCGTTAGTTTTTCCATACTCCGCGCGATGTTCCGCGATGGATGCGTTCGCCCGCCCCAGCAAGCGTCCTGGAGATCAACATACTCCAAGACGCCGCCGGCCGGAGCCCCGAGTGGTCACCAACATCATCTCTAATCATCATCTTATCCACAATAATTCAAGTCTGTCAACAACAAAATGCCTATTATTGAACTATCGTATACATTAATTGCTACAATCATATACGTCATAAGGTGTTATAAATGAAAAAATGGTTGAAAAACGTTTCCGATTGCGTACTGTGGAAACACTGTGAAACTTGACAGAATCAAGTTACGAGAGCTTCGACGCACCAAGGGCATACTCAGCGAAAAATTCGCCGACTTGGTCGGCATCAGCAAGGGCTATATCAGCCGGATCGAAAACGGCAAGGATACTCCCAGCCAGGCGCTACTTATTCGCATGGCGGAGGCACTGGATGTTGAGCCGTCGGCTATTTGCATGGACCCGCCTGCGGGATTCGACTCGCTTAAGGTCAGTGTGGACATCATTTGGCCAAAACTGCCGAAACATGCTCAAGCCGCCGTCTATGCGTATATGGAACGCCTTCTGGTTCAGGCCGAAAAAGAAAAAGCCGAAGCCGAACGAGATAGTGGTGCCCACAAGGCAAACGAGTCCGGGACAACCCGGTAAATTCTGTTTATAGATAAGCGCGGTATCCTCACGATCCTGCCGTCCGCGCCATTCGCCGCACGAACGCTTCGTAATCGTCCGGTGTGTCGATACCGCCGCCGGTGTATTCGGTGACGGCGACGCGGATAGTGAACCCGTGCTCCAACGCCCGGAGTTGTTCGAGTTTTTCGCTTTCCTCCGCCGGTGTCGGGGTCAGCCGCGTGAACCGTTGCAGGAACCCGACGCGGTAGGCGTAAATTCCCAGGTGGAGCAGGTAGCCGGTTCGGCCTGTGGTGTCGCGGTCGAAGGGGATCGGACTTCGCGAAAAGTACAGGGCGTTTCCGTTGTGGGCCAGGACAACCTTGACGCGGTTGGGATCTCCGGCGGTGGCCGACGGCAGCGGTGTGGCCAGAGTGGCCATTGGGGCGTCGGAATGGCGCATGAGATCGACAAGCTGGTCGATGCAATGGGCGGGCATGTCGGGTTCGTCGCCCTGGACGTTGATGACCACGTCGTCGTCGGCCAGGTGTAGAATCGTGGCTGCCTCCGCCAACCGGTCCGTACCGCAACGGTGATCGACGCGGGTCATGACCGCCTTTCGCCCGGCGGCCTGCACCGTGGAGATGATCCGCGCGTCGTCGGCGGCCACCACGATATCATCAAGCCGCCCGGACCTCCGCACCGCCTCCAGCACATGCACAATCAACGCCTTGCCCGTCCGGTCCAGCAGCATCTTCCCCGGCAACCGCGTGGACGCAAACCGGGCAGGAATCAACGCGACAACCTTCATGGAAACCATCCTTCCTTTCGTGGCATCTCCATTTTTACCACAAAGACACGGAGATCCCAGAGAAAATCGAGTTCCACATTTGTAAGTTTCCTAGTTTGAACGGTTTCTCAAATCGTCATTTTTTCGCCCATTTGAATATTTTATCAATTCCAATACGCAATGTAGACAGAACCACAAAGTTTCACTTGGGCACCACTGTTTTCTCACGGAGACGCAGAGGACACAAAGAATGGTGCTGAAAGTTCGACGTATCGTTCGGTTTCCAAGCATCCCCACTCCGTGTCTCTGTGGTAAAAAATGATGGTGTGACAGTAAATAATTACAAAGTGCAAAGTTTGGTTAATTTGTCTATTTTATCAAATTTACCAAAGTTGGAACATTTCGTCTGCCGATATCGTATCTGGCATATCACAGGTTGTGAAACATTGCAGATTGCCGGATCGTTTGAGTGAAAAGAGAGAACATGGCTGGCATAGAGAACGTGGAAGGTCGGACAGTGGAGGAGGTTTTGTCGTCCATGATGTGGCGGCGGTTGCCGCAGGGCGATGGGGCGGGGTCGGTGTTGTTTTGTCGCGATTTATCGACCGACGAACTGGCCGAGCTGAACCACTGGACGATGTTGGAGCTGTTGATGGACTGTGACGCCCCGCTCTGGGCGCTGGAGACGCTTCGCGATTACGGTAAGCACATGGCCGACACGACTGGCGACGACATGATCCGCACGTGCGGAATCGTGCTTCAGCAGGCGGCCATTGCCGCGGCGTTGCTGTCGCACGGTGAGAAAATCACCCCGCACTCGTACCTGACCATCGCCGACCAGTGCCGCCGGCTGCGGATGCGGCGTGAACTGCCGACGCAAATCATCAATCTGTTCGAACAAGTCGCCTTCTACTGCCGCCCGCGCATCCACAACCGCGTCGCCTGAGAATCGTGATGCGGGCGTCGCCCGCGTACATGTCGACACCCCCATTCCGCGCGATTTTCATGGACGTGTTGCCCTTTGGCGCATAAGCTGGTCAAAACCTCATTCAAAGGAACGGCTATGCGAAAGGCCACGAAGTGACCGATCCCGGAAACGACGTCCAGACGCGGGGACGCGGAGAGGCTGTACCCAATGCCTTCCCCGCGTCCCCGTGTCGTTTCTGGACGTGGCTGCTGCTTGTGCTCGCGGTTGCGCTGGTCTTGCGGGCCGCCTGCTTCCGGGCCGCGCCGGAGTCGCTGGTGTTCCTGCCCGATTCCGTGGAGTATCTGGATCTCGCGCGGGGGTTGCTCGATCACGGGCTCTTCGGTGTCGACGTTCCCGAGGTCAATCGCACACCGGGGTATCCGCTGTTTTGCAGTCTGGGGCTGGCCGTGGGCGGTTGGCGGGGCATCATTGTTTTACAGGTTGTCCTCGACGTCCTGACGACCGCGGGCGTGTTTTTCCTGGGCCGCTCGCTGGCGGGGCCTGTCGTGGGGTCTCGCGTGGGACTGGTGGCGGCGGGGGTGTACGCGGTCTCGCCGCTGAGCGTGGTGCTCTCCTGCCAGGTGCTCACAGAGACGCTGTTCCTGGCCGTGCTGGTGCCGTCGTTGTGGCTGGCGGTGACGTGGCTACGTGGCGCGGGCGTCTCGCCCGCGTCAACCGTTCCATGTGCCAAGCGCAATGAAGATATTCAGGCTCCCCGTCCGCGACACTCGCATGCGGTTGCTTATGGCGGGAGTGTGCTGCTGGCGGTGGCGTCGGTGGTGCTGATGTATATTCGTCCGTCGGCGATGGTGTTCGTGGCCGCGGTGACCGTCGCGGGGTTGTGGCTGGCGGTGACGTGTTGGCGTGGTGACCGCCGCGCCGGGCTGCGTTGGTTGGCGCGGCTGGGGATTTACCTGGCCGTTGTGGTGGCGGCGACGGTTCCCTGGTGCCTCCGCAACGAGCGAGCGGCGGGGTATATGGGTCTGGCGGGCCAGGGGCCTGTCACGTACGCGCGGGACTGGGCGGGCCTGGTGCGGGCGCGCGTCGAGGGCGTCGGGCTCGAACAGGCCCGCGAGAAAATCTGGCGTAATATCCTGTTCCGCGCCAAAGCCTGCTGCGACACCGGAGCCTGCAACAACGGTCCCCTGGCCGCGCCGCCGTTCGACCGCGCCACGATGGTGCGCCTCCAGCTGTATTAGGCCAGGCAGGCGGAAGCCCGTGTCGTGCTCACACATCACGCGGGGCTGTTCGCGCGGGAACATGTTTCGCAGTCGTTTCTTGCCCTGCCGCCGCCGACCGAACCGCTCCACCTGATGGGCGCCAACCTCGGTGAAAAAGGCACGCGAACCGTGTTGTCGCAGCAAGGGCCTTGGGCGGCCATTCGGTACTATTTCGAAGGACGCACCGATGCCATGATCGTCTACGCCGCCCTGGCCCTGGCGACACTGGCGCTGTACGTCCTGACGGTCCGAGGCCTGTGGCGCCAATGGCGGCAGCGCGGTGAATGCTCAAGAATGGGATCGGCCGTTATGGTGCTGCTGGGATTTTTCGCCCTCGCTCACTTCTTCGCCGGCGGTATCGCGACGGTGCCGCGATACTTTCTGCCGCTGCTGCCCCTGGTGGCGATCGCGGCGGCGATTGGCGTGACGCGGAGGGCGGATCAACGTTCGTAACGGCTCTGCCGTTTTGCGCCGCGGAACGTTGTGAACTAAGAAACGTTTTGTCGTTCACGACGCCCTACAGCGCAAAACGGCAGAGCCGTTACGAACGTTGATCCGTTCACAAAAACACCGTCCGAATGCTGCTGAAAATGAAATGCACGCCGATGGCGACGATGAAAATGTGCATCACCCTCCCGATGGCCATCGTGCCGATGGGACCCATGAGTTTGTATCCCCAATGGGCCCAGTGCAGAATGACCGCGACGGCGGCGAAGCAGAGGACGGCCACCAGCAGCGCGTACAACGGACCCGACTGCTGCGCGATGAGCATGACCACGACAATCGAACCGGGCCCCACCAGCAGCGGCGAGGCGATCGGTGAAATCGCCAGCCGCGTGTGCGTGTCGTGAAGGGCGTGGTGGTTCTGCGTGCCCTCGCCTTCCGGACTGTCGGCCGAGACGATCGTCGCGGGTCGGGTGGTTTCCGGGTGAATGATCCCCAGCGCCCCGATGGCGATCAGCAGCAGTCCGCCGCCGAACCGCAGTTCGTCGGTGCTCACCTGGAAAAAATTGTCGAGAATAAACTGCCCCGCAATGGCCATGCACGCGACAATGGACGCCCCGGTGATGGTGGCCAGCCGAAACATCCTCCGCCGCTGCCTCACCGTCGCCTCCCGCGTCAGCCCCAGAAAAATCGGCAAATTCCCCAGCGGATTCAAGATCGCGAACAGGCCAACAGTGTCCTGAATAAACTGATTCAGCCCCGGCCACGCGAATACCATTACCGCCAGCGGTGTGTGCATGGGGCATTATAGGGACAGACTGTTGAATTACCGTGGCGACACCGCCTGCGGCAGGGCGATGTGGATTTCGCCTTTGCTGGGTTTTGTCCGGTCCCGTTTGTCGATCAGGATCAGCGTGTCCAGTTCGATGGGGCCTCGGACCACCCCGTCGGCGGGGCCGCCCCAGTAGCCGGCGTCGGGTTTGTCAAGCCGGGCCGAGAGGAACCGCCAGCCCGTGAAGTCCAGCACGCCCAGATTCGACTGGAACGTCTGGCCTTGACTGTCCACATACCGCACGCGCAGCCGGTTCCCGCTGCCGTCGCCGTGCACCCACATCTCCAGCCGCTCGGCGCCGGCGGGCAGTTTTTTCAATTCGTCGGTGCGCGGCATCACCTTTCCGAACATATGGCCAACGTCGTAGGCGTAGGAAATTTTGATCGTCCGCACGGATTCGCCGAGTCCCTCGGGCGCGTCAACGGGCGCGATGTCAAATGTACGCTTGATCGCCTCGTCGCCCTCGGTGTGCGTCTGCCACGCCTTCGACAGGGCGTCGGCATCCTCGTGACTGGCGCGAATCCGGGCGTAGTTTTTACGCTCCGAAAACCCCGCGCTCTTTCCGTCGGAATCCTCCAGCCAGAAGAAAAGCCCGTACTCGTGCGTGAGGTCCTCGCTCAGCGTGAAGGACACTGTCGCCCGCGTCTGGCCGGCGGCGAATTCGACCGGCTCGACGTAGTGGCGGTCATACACCAGCGTCACACGCCCGGCAAACGGCTCGCCGGATGGATTCTCCAGCAGCAGTTTCACCGTGCGGTGATCCGTGCGGTTGGCCACGACCGGCAGGGCTTTGGCCGTGATCGGGTCCAGCGGGACGATTCGCGTATGCTGTACGCCCAGCGAAATAGAATCATCCGTAGGATCAAACATTTCGACGAGCGCATTGTGTCGGCTTCTCGTGATCGGCAGCACCGGAGGCCCCTCGAGCAGGCCTTCGAGCGGGGTGCGAGATTTCGTCATCGCGCGTTCATCCCCGAACGTCTCCACCTGCGCTCCCTGCGCATGTTGGATCGGGGCCAGTTCGAGGCGCTCGCCTTCGGGGCGTATCGCCGCTCGCCAGCGGTAGTGGTCCGGCGCTGACTCGTGCAGGCCCGAGCCTTTGGTGTACATCACCCATGGCAGTCGCGGCGCGGCGGCGAGATAACGTGTGCTGTCGTATAGTCCCCCCGGCTGCACCGGCAGCACGACGTATTGCGGTGTGTCCGTGAATACCGGCCAGTTGTCCGGGTTCGTCCACTCGCCCAGAGACGTACGAAACTTCACACGCAAGTCTCGCTGGATTTGTTTCGGTTCGGAAGCGGTGTCCGTCCGCCAGGCGACGATTTGAAGGTTCTTGTATTTGCCCCTCTCGCCGTCGCGAAAAACCAGCACCCACTCGTTCTCGTCGCCGGTCCACAGCCGTTTGTCGAACGTGTAGCCGCTCAACTGTTCCGTGAGCGTTTTCATGGCAATGTACGAGGGTTTGGGTTCGTAGACGGGCGATCGGTCTTCGCGGTGTTCGTGGAGCACGGTGCCGAAGTGGTGTTCGGGTTCCTTCGGATCGTCGCCATCGTCATGCCAGTCGTACCAGATCGAGACCGGCACGTCGCAGGCGAGATTCATCAGCCATTGGCGGGCGAGGTATTTCGCCTGTTGCTCCAGCGTCATCCTCGCCCAGCCGGTGGAGTAGCCCCATTCGCCGGAGATGATGGGCACATATTTTCCCTCGGGTTTGTGGCGGGCGATCAATGCGCCGAGTTGAACGTAGTCTTCGACGGTGGTCTCGGGCGCCGACTGGCGGTATGGATGCACGGTGACGGCGTCCCAGTATTCCAGCAGGCCGGCGCGGAAACACGCTTCGAGGAAGGGGAAATCGACGCCCGCGGTGGCCGGTCCGATGTACGCTTCGTTCGGGGCGATCTCGCGCATCGCCTTTCCGACGGCCAGGGCGAGTTGGATGTAGTCGTCCGCGTTGACGCGGGGTTTCCAGAACTGGTCGAGGTTGGGTTCATTCCACATTTCCCACAGCACGCCGCGCCCCTTGAACCGCGTGACGGCCGCTTTGACCCACGCGACGAACGCGTCGCGCGTGGCCTCATCGCGCGGGCCGTTCCAGTCGTCGTAAAACGGGCTGCCGTAGTCGAGAATCGCCAACAGCCGCATGTTGTGCTTGTCCAGGGCGTCCAGCAGGCGGTCGTAGTGGGCGAAATTGTACTCGCCCTTGACGCGCTCGGTGGAGTTCCACGTAAAATCCATCCGCACGATGGTCACCCCCGCAGCCGCCATCATCTCCATCTCGCCGGGCTTGGGGTCGGTAAAGTGAATGTTCACGCCCAGCCCCCGCGGAACCGCCCGTGTCGGCTGCGACGCCGACCACGGCAAAACCTTCCCCGCCCGTACAACGCCCGGCGATACGACAAACCCCGCTGGCGCGGTGGTCGGCATGGAGGCCGCCAGCACGGGCGAAGGGTCATCGCCCGCCTGCGCCAGCGCACAAACCAACCCCGTCGCAACCATCACCGCCGCCATCATCCATGGACGCATGACAGTACCTTCCTTAATTCACCGTGCTACGTTTCGAGCAGGTTCTCAGCGTTGTTGCAATCCTTCGGCCGCCTTGGCCCGGTGCTGTTTGGTCAGGTTCTGTTCCTTGGCGACCATATTCGCCACCCGGTTTATCACGACGGCCTTTCCTTTTTCATCCATGCGGCCTGTGACGGTGTCGCTCCTGGCCTGGAGGTTGAGTTCCTTTCCCTGCATGAGGATCAATGCCCAAGGGCTCATCGACATCCGAACGCCCGCCGAGATGGCCCCTTGCTGCTCCAGGTCCCGTTGTTGCTGTCTCTCCATTTCGGCGGTGACCATCGCGTCAAAGGCGGGCAGGAGCGTGTCGAGGAGGGTCTTGAGGTCTTTGGCGGCCTTGGCGGATTCGCACTTGACCGTGACGGTGACGGGCGTTTTCTTCGACGGGCTCACGCCAATGCTGGCCCAGGCGATCTGGCCCAGCGGGGCCGTTGGACCGCCGCCGAGTTCTTCCGGCAGATTCGGCATCTGGTCCACGAGCATTTTCACCATTTTCTGGGGCGGAACGATGGCCACGGCCACCGGCGCGTCGCCCGCGGCCGCCATCGCCTTGGCCAAATCGGGCCTGGCGACCGGATCGGCCGGCACCGCGTTGTCCACCACCCTCCGCATCCCGAGCAGCAGCAGCCCGGTGTGCACCTTGGCGACGGTTTGCCACTGTTCGTTCATCTCGGTGGCGGCAGGACCTGCCTTGATGAGCGTCGCCTCGAACACCTTGGCCAGGGCGGCGGGATCGTTCTTTTTGTCCATCGTGATGACCATGTACTGTCCCGTGGGCTCGCCCATCAGCACGTAGAGCGCCTTGCCGCCGGCCTTGGTGAAGTCGGCCTTGCGCTGCTTGAAGTCGAGGTAGGACGTGTTCGTGGACAATTTGTCCCCGCCGGCCTTGACGAGGGCGTCGTCAAGCTCCTTGATTACGGCGTCCAGATCGACGGCGGCGACGTCGATGCGAACGACCGCGAAATGCCCTTCCGCCAGTAGCGGCGCGATCTCCGCGAGCACATCCTCGTCCTTCTCAGCCGCCGATACCGCCGACACGCCAAACAGACACACGACACATAAGGTTACGAGTTTCCAAGGTTTCATTTTGTTTCCTTTTCGAATGGACGAATCATATGGGTCGAAGTTGGCGCCTAACAGTCTAACAGCCTGTTTCACTTATTCGCCGCTTTGGTCGCGTCGAGCAGTTTCTTGAATTCCGCCTCGGTTTTGACGGTATCCACATGGAAATCGAGATAGCCCACGGCGATACCGCCCTCGGGCCACTTGTCGTAGTTTTCGTACATGAGGACAATCCTGTTGTAGTTGCCGTAGTAGGCTTTGTCGTCCGCCTTTTTGGTCGGCTTGACGTACACGTAGCCGGGCTTGCGGTCGGGCATGCGCGGATTATCCAAGCCGTCGGCTTTCAGGATGTCCGCCTTGACCAGCGCTCCCAGGTCCGGCGGGAATGTGTCATTGTTGGAGGCCGAATGGATGGCTATCGCCATGCATATCTGGTTGATGCGCATGGAGCTGGACGCCATTTTGGCGGCGGACCGCATTTCGATGACCAGGGTGGACAGCCGGTCCATCACGGCGGTCTTTCCTTTTTCGCTCAGGCTGCCGACCACGGTGTCAGCCCTGGCTTGGAGGTTGAGCTCTTTGCCCAGCATGAGGGCCATCCCCATGAAACTCATTCGCATCGCGGCAGCGGGGCTTTTCTCCGCGGCCTGTTCGGCGAAAAGCGCGTCAACGGCCTTCAAGGTCGTGTCGATCAGGGCCTTGAGATCCCTGGCGGTTTTGGTGGATTCGCATTTGATCGTGAGGGTCAGCGGCATTTTCGCCGTCACGTTCACGCCCAGACCGATCCACGACACCTGGCCCAGCGGGGCCGTCGCGCCGCCGCCGAATTCCTCCGGCAGGTTCGGTATCTGGTCCACGACCTTCCGCACCTTCTGGGGGATCACGACCGCCACGGCGACCGGCGCGTCGCCCGCGGCCGCCAGGGCTTTGGCCACATCGGGCCTGTCGGTGGAGTCGGCGGCGATCGCGTGATCCACCACCATCCGCATCCCGATCAGCAGCAGCCCGGTGTGCACCCTGGCTACCCATTGGAGGCGCTCGTCGAAATCGGTAGCCGCCGGACCGGCCTTGATGAGCGTCATGTCGAACGCCTTGGCCAGGGCGGCGGGGTTGGCCTGTTTGTCCAGCGGAACGATCACCAACGGCGCGCCGCTCATCCCGGTGGACGCGCCGCCTCCGTTTCCGTCGTCCCGTGTCGCGGTGTACGTGACGTCATCCACGATCACGTAGATCGTCTTTCCGCCGGCCTTGGTGAAATCGGCCTTGCGCTGCTTGAAGTTGAGGTAGACCTCTTCCGTGGACAACTTTTCCCCGTCCGCCTTGACGATAGCGGCGTCGAGTTCCTTGACGGCGGCGTCCAGATCGACGGCGGCGACGTGGACGCGAATGACCACGTAATGCCGATCCGTCAGCAACGGCGCGATCTCCGCAAGCAAATCCTCGTCCTTCTCAGCCGCCGACACCGACGACGACACGCACAACAGGCACGCGACCCACAAGGCGACGAACTTTCGAGGTTTCATGTTGTTTCCCGTTTGAATTCTCACGATTGTCCGGTACATCCTCTGTGGCGGTAAGCCATCATACACGTTACCGAAACCATTAGAATCAGCACCGATAATCATGTCACGGACAATCGCGTCGAATTTACGCAATTTTCTTCCGGGTTTCGGGTCTGGCGTGAGGTATGGCATGGCCCTGCCATTAGGCGCTGTAGGGAGTTGTGAGCTGCAAAACGTTTTGTAGTTCATAGCCCCCTACAGCGCCTAATGGCAGGGCCATGCCATACCTCACGCCAGACCCGAAACATTCTTGCGAAAATGGCAAATTACGATGCGACATCGTTATTCTTTTCGTTCCGTGTTCCCCGTCAGCTTTTCCGTTCTCCGGTCGCGGGCTTTGGTGAACATCCGTTCGATGGCGGCGATGTTGTTGGATTCGAGCAGGTGGATCAATTCGTCCAGGCGGCCTTGGTAATTTCGCAGGGCGGCGAGGATTTCGGTGCGGTTGGTGGCGAAGATATCGCGCCACATTTCCGGGTCGCTTCCGGCCAGGCGGGTCATGGAGGCGAATCCGGTCGCCGCCACGCGGAGTTGGTCGTCGCTGGGCAGTCCCATCAGCAGGACCGCGAGCGATTGCGGTAGATGGGAGATTTTCGCCACGGCCCGGTCGTGTTGCGCGGGACTCATGTGGACGGTGCGCATGCCCAGGGCCCGCCAGAAACCGTCGACGGCCTCCACGGCGTCAGGCCGGCTGGCGGTGGTGGGCGTGAGGATGCAAGTGGCTCCGGTTAGCAGGTCGGCGCGGGCGTGCTCGGGTCCCCGGAGCTGGCTGCCGGCCATCGGGTGACTGCCGACAAACGCGACGCAGTCGCGCCGTCGCCGCGCGAGCAGCCGCTGGGCGGACCTTACGACCTGAACCTTCGTCGAGCCGACGTCCGTGACGACCGCGCCCGGTTTCAGCGCCGGCGCGATGGTTCGCAGATGGGTTTCGAACGCCCCGACCGGCGTCGCGAGCACGACCAGGTCCGCCGTCGCGACCGCGCCGGCTGGGTCGAGGCTCATCTCGTCGATCGCGCCAAACTTGCGGGCGGCCGTCAGACTCTCCCGTCGCCGACCAACGCCCACCACGCGCACGGCAGCATCGCACGCCTTGGCCGCCAACCCCAGCGACCCGCCCAGCAACCCCACACCGATAATCGTAATGTTCGAAAAAGGCAACATGACCGGCAGCATATCGGCCAAAATCCGAAATCCGAAGCACGAAATTCGAAACAAATCACAAACGGCAAATTCCAAACCCCAAACGGCGACACCATGCGCCTTGACGCATGGCGTCGCCGTTTGGAATTTGTGGTTTTCTTCTTTGGAGTTTGTTTCGGATTTCGTGCTTCGGATTTCGGATTTTCCGGCTATCCGTTCGCGAGGGCCTTGTCGTACACCATCTGGGCGTAGTCCCGCATGGTGGCGACCATGGTTTCGGCATCCGCCTGGGTTTTGCCGCGGGCCATCAGGTAGAATTTGATCTTCGGTTCGGTGCCCGACGGGCGGACGACGAAACCGCCGCCGCCTTTGAGTTCGAAGTACAGGACGTTCGATTTCGGCAGGGCGATGTCGCTGATCCTGCCCGACGCGATCTCCACCCGTCGCGAGAGCTTGTAGTCGCGAACGGCGAGCACCTTCTTCCCGCCGATGGCCGCCGGCCCGTCGGAGCGCAGTGCGCCCATGATTCCGCCGATCCGCTCGAGGCCCGCCGAACCGGCCATCGTGAACGACACCTGGTCTTCGAGGTAGTAGCCGTGCCGGCGGTACAGTACCTGCATCTGCTCATGCAGCGTCAGGCCCCGCTTGCGATAGTACAGCGCCATCTCCGCGATCAGCAGGCTCGCGACGACCGCGTCCTTGTCCCGCGCGTACGTGCCTTTCAAATAGCCGTAACTTTCCTCGAACCCGAAGACGAACTCCCACCCGCCGTCCCGCTCGAACTCCATGATCTTCTCGCCGATGTACTTGAACCCGGTCAGCACCTCCATGACCGCGAGCCCGCGTTTTTTACACACGGCCTTGACCATGTCCGTGGTGACGATCGTTTTGATCACCATGCCGTTTTTCGGCGGTTTGCCCCGGCTGGCGATGTACTCGGTCAACAGCACCCCGACCTGGTTCCCGGTCATGTTCACGTAATCGCCCGACGCGGTTTTGACCATGATGCCGACCCGGTCGGCGTCGGGGTCGGTGGCGAGGATCAGTTCGGCGTCGTGTTGTCTGGCGTACTCGACCGCCAGCGCGAACCCCGCCTTTTCCTCTGGATTCGGAGATTTCACCGTCGGGAAGTTTCCGTCGGGCTGTTCCTGCTCGGTGACGACGATCACGCGCTTGAACCCCATCTCGTTGAGGACCTGTCGGACCAGCCGGTTTCCGCTGCCGTGCAGGGGCGTGTAAACGAGCGTGTACTCCCCGCCCATCCCGGCGGCCAATGCCGGATTGACGCTTTGTTGTTTGACGCAATCCAGGTAGGCCCGGTCCACCGCGTCGCCGATGATCTCGACGCGTCCCTGTTGTCTGGCGGTTTCGAGTTCCACGCGTTTGACGTCGCGGAAAATGTCGATACCGTTGATCGCGGCCAGGATGGCCGTCGCGGCGTCCTGGGTGATTTGCGACCCGTCGGGGCCGTACACCTTGTAGCCGTTGTCTTTGGCGGGGTTATGGCTGGCGGTGATAACGATTCCGGCGGCGCAGCCCAGATGCCGCACGGTGAACGACAGTTCGGGCGTCGGGCGGAGGGAATCGAACAGGTAGGCCTTGATGCCGTTGGCGGCCAACACGGTGGCGACTTCTTCGGCGAATTCCGGTGACAGGTTGCGGCAGTCGTAGGCGATCGCGACCCCGCGCCGGGCCGCGTCACCGTCCCCGGCCAGCAGCCAGGTCGCCAGCCCCTGCGTCACTTGGCCGACGACATAGCGGTTCATCCGATTCACCCCCGCGCCGATGGCCCCGCGAAGCCCGCCGGTCCCAAACTCCAGCGCGCGGTAGAACCGGTCCTGGATCTCGGCCTCGTCCAAACCGGCCAACTCGTCCTGGGTCTGACGACCCACGTTGTCCAGCCATCGCCGGTATTCGTGTCGATAATCCACTATCGTGATCTCCTGCTTGTTCGGGTACGGTGGCATTATAGGAAACCAGCCACGGTTCCGCGACGGGGAACGCATGACGTCTGCCGCAAAGGGGACGATGGTATTTTCGGCACAATGTAACTCGTTGTATAACAACGGTCTGGCGGGCAGGCCCTGCCGGTAGGCGTTGCAGGACGTTGTGAGAAGCGAACGTTTCGTTGTTCATCACGTCCTACAGCGCCTAATGGCAGGGCCTACGCGCCAGACCTATCGTTACACGATCCGTTATTCCCGCTCGGTTTTTGCGATCGTTGCGGAGCGTGCGATCGTTGTTTCGAGGGCGAGGTGGTACGCGCGCAGGCGTGACCGGTGCCATCGCAGCCGCGTCCAGCGGCGGGCCGAGCGGTGGTGGAGGAGCAACAGCAAAAATCCCGCCGTCGCCGTGGCGAAACCCAGCACGGTCAGGTGCATGCCGTACAGGGCGTCGAAAGACCCCAGCACTTCCCACAGGACAAACCACGCCGTCGCGGGCAGGCAGACCACCAGGCCGCTCCACGGGACAACCGTCCGCCGCCGCCATGCCTTGCGACGCGCGATCATCAACACGCTGCCCCCCACCAGACCCGCGTTGACAAAAAGAATCGCGGGAAACCACAGAGTCTCCACGAGTTCCCATTTTTTGATTGCGGCGTAGCTGAAGAGGGAGGCATTCGCGGCCAGAAACACGATGCAGAGAATCAAAATGAGGATGCCCACCACACGTCGCCACCGTCGCCGATGCAACACCGCACCGAGCAGCAGCAGGCCGGCCAGCGCATAGGCCAGCAGGTAGGGATTCAACATCGTGAAAATCATGTCAAGGTCTTCGTCCACCGGCGCAACGTCTGAATTACAGCTTCGGTACAGCGGCAGAAAAAAGCAGACGCACGCCAGCAACAGGCCGCCCGTCGACAGACCCGATCCCACGCAGCGAGTTGTTGTGTGCGACAGGGCAGGTTGTTTCATCAGAACCTCGCTGGCACGTGAACACATTCAAACGTACAAAATCCGAGACAAAGTGAGACTATAGCATTGTTGGTGTGTGATTTCGAGTTCGGGTTTTGGTGGCCCGTGATGGCCCGGTTCCGTTACTCCCGCTCAGCCTTTTCGAAGGCGGCCGAGCGTGCGATAGTCGCTTCGAGGGCTACGCAGTACGCGCGTTGGCGCGAACGGTGCCAGCGCATCAGCGTCCAGCGGCGGGCCGAGCGGTGGTGAAGCAGCAACAATAAAAACCCCACCGTCGCCGTGGCGAAACCCAGCACGGTCAGGTGCAGGCCGTACAGGGCTTCGTCGTTGTTGGAACACAGCCATTCCCACCAGAGAAAATGCCCCGTCGCGAACAGGCTGGCCAACAGGCCGCTCCAGGGGACAATGCTCCGCCACCGCCACGCCTTCCGCCGCGCGATAAATAACACACCGCCAGCCAGCAGTCCGGCATGGACGAGAAGCACCGCGGGGAACAGCAGGGAGTCCTTCCGTGCTCCAAGAGTCTGATAGCCCAAGAGGAAGGAATCCGCCGCCAGGTAGGCGAGGCAACAAACCATGACGGCCGTTCCCGTCACGCGCCGCCATCGCCGCCGTCGCGACACCGAAACAAGCAGCACCAGCCCGACAAGCGAAAAGGCCAGCAGATACGGAGTGGACGCGGAAAGATAGTGGGTCACGATACCGCGGAGGTCGTCGCCCGACTCGTGTGACGACAGTTCATCCAGCAACCAATAGACATAGTGGGCGGCATCGACGGCCAGCAGAGCGAGGTAGAACATCAGGACTACGGTCGCCGTCACGCGGCCCCATCGCCATCGCCGCAACACCGCCACCAGCAGCACCAGCCCGGCGAACACGAGGGGCGGCAGATGTGGGTTGTCCACCAGCACGGGATCCAGGGTGTCGTCCCATGCGGGAATTGCCATGAGATGCCCTTCCGCCGGCACGCGGATGCATCCGCGGCTGAACGGCAGAAAAAAGCAGACGCACACCAGCAGCAGACCGCCGATCGACAGGCCCGATCCCGCGCGGCGGGTTGTCTTGCGCGACAGGATGGATGGTTTCATCAGGCGCCTCGCAGGCTGGTGAACACAGTCAAAAATCCGAAATCCGAAACAAATTCCAAACGACCAAATTTCAAATCCCAAACGACGCCGCCATGCGCCTTGTCGCGAATCTGGCTCTGCCTTTTTGCGTTGTTGAACATGGTGTAAAATGAAACGTTCGTTTTTCACAACGCTCTACAACGCAAAAAGGCAGAGCCAGATTCGCGACAAGGTGCTGACACGATTATTGGATCAAATGTTTCACATGGTGATAGGTGTCGTGTATCGCGCTTTTCGGAAGTGTCGCGTTGAGGTCCTCCAGCTTTTTTACCATGACGTCGACGTTGGCGTCGATGATCTCCTTGCCGGTGGACTCCGAGGCGTCCCATGGAGACCGGCCCCAGATTCCCGTGGGGACCGGATCGCGCCGGATCGCGTCCCGGTCCACCAGTTCCGGGCGGAGCGCCATCACCAGCGACGTCTCGTTGTACGCCGCGTGGTCGGTCATGAGGCCGCGTTCGTCCCGACGGCCGCTCAGGTCATACATGGTGAACAAGTGCAGGCCGTGTTTGGCGCCGAACTCCGGTGCGAGCCGGCTGAACGTGTCGTTGGACGGTCCGTGGCCATGGCCGATGACGGCGCGGAATCCCGCCCGCGCGAGGTTGCGCACTATCGTGTCCAGCAAGGCCGTGAACAGGTCCTCGTCGATGTGGTACGCGCTGCCGATCAACGGCTGGAAATGGCCCTGCTCGAAGCTGAGGGTATCCATCCCGAAATAGGCCGTGCCGTCCGGTTCGATCTGCTTACAGTCGGGCCCGAGGAAGAGCATGGGCATCACCACGCCGCCGACCCGGCCGGCCAGGAGCTCAAACACTCCACGCGCCTGCAAGCCGTCCGCGCCCAACGGAAGGTGCCGCCCGTGCCATTCCAGCGTCCCGAGGGGAAGATAGGCGATCGGGCACCGGCGCACGCGCTCCGCAAACTCGTCCGGGCGCAGCTCGTCGTAGAAAACGGTTTCGTGTCCCATCACTCACATCCAATTCGCATGGCGCGTGGTGCGCGCGTGTGGAACTTATTTCGGAGTTCGAGCCGGATTTCGACGGTCGGCCGCCGTTACGCCTTGCCGAGATACTCGCCCGTTCGCGTGTCGACCTTGACCGTGGTTCCGTTGTTGATGAACGCCGGAACGCGGATGCGGGCGCCGCCCTCGCAGACGGCCTCCTTCTGCTGGTTGGTGGCCGTGGCGCCTTTGACTTCCGGCGGAGTGTCCACGATCAGCAGCTCGACGGTGTTGGGCAGTTCGATGGTCACGGGCTTTTCGTCGATGACGCCCACCTGGATCGGCAGGTTCGGCGTGAGGTAGACGCTGGCGTCTCCGATCATGCTGGCCGGCAGATTGAACTCCTCGTACGTCTGCATGTCCATGACGACGTGGTTGTCGCCGTTGGTGTAGAGGTATTCCATCGTCTTGCGTTCGAGGAACACTTCCTCGAAGGCTTCGTCGGTGTGGAACCGTTTCTCGATCAGTTGGCCGGTCTTGATATTTTTGAGCTGGATCACCTGGTAACTGCGCCAGTTTCCCTTGGCGACCTTCTGGTTGTCCACGCAGCTCCACAAACCGTCCTCGTAGTTCACCGCCATGCCGCGGCGGAGGTCAATCGCTTTAATCGCCATCTCGTCGTTCTCCGTAATCAATTGAGCAGATTTCGTCATTGTAGCGAAACAGGCCCCTCGTGCAATCCTCTGTCGCGAAATCCGCGAATTTTTCATCGCATTTCCCCGCCCTTGCGTTGGTCCGGTGGCGTGGGTACATTGGGGGGTCGCGTTTTTATGAAGGAACCGCAACAAGGAACCACCATGACCCAGTCCGCCAACACGTCGTACCTGTTTACCAGCGAGAGCGTCACGAAAGGCCATCCCGATAAAGTTGCCGACCAGATCAGCGACGCCGTGCTCGACAGCCTGCTGGCCAAGGACCCCCTGGCCCGTGTCGCGTGCGAGACGCTCGTGACCACCGGACTGGTCGTTCTGGCGGGCGAGGTCACCGTGCATAACGTGGCCGCGGAGCAGGCGCTGCTCCAGGCCGAGGATACCGTGCGGGAAGTCATCCGCTCGATCGGGTACGACGATCCGACGGCGGGGTTCGACTACCGCAGTTGCGCCGTGCTCCGCGCGCTGCACGGCCAGAGCGCGGACATCTGCCGTGGCGTGACGGCGGGAAAAAACAAAGAACAAGGCGCCGGAGACCAGGGGCTGATGTTCGGGTTCGCCTGCGACGAAACGTGCGACTTCATGCCCATGCCGATTCACCTGGCCCACTGCCTCACCGCCCGCCTCAGTCAGGCCCGCGAAAGCGGCGAGATGAAGTGGCTGAGGCCAGACGGCAAGAGTCAAGTCACCGTCCGCTACGAGGACGGCGGGCCGCTGCTGGTGGACACGATCGTTCTGTCCACGCAGCACAACGAGTCCGTCGTGGACCCGAAAACCGATGCCATGTCCGCCAAGGCCAAAGAGGAAATCGTCAAGAAGATCATCAAACCCGTCATCATGGCCGAGGCGCCGAGCATGTGGCACAACGGAATCGTGTTCCATGTGAACCCGACGGGCAAATTCGTGATCGGCGGTCCGCACGGCGACAGCGGACTGACCGGACGGAAGATCATCGTGGACACGTACGGCGGGCGCGGACGGCATGGCGGCGGGGCGTTCAGCGGAAAGGACCCGTCGAAGGTGGACCGCTCGGCCTGTTACATGTGCCGGTACATCGCGAAAAACATCGTGGCCGCGGGGTTGGCGAAGGTGGCCGAGGTGCAGGTGGGGTACGCCATCGGTGTGGCGGACCCGGTGAGCGTGCGGGTGGACTGCGAAGGAACCGCCGTCGTCGACGAACAGCGGATTTCCGACGTGGTTCGGGACATCTTCCCGCTACGGCCTCGGGAAATTATCGCGCACCTGAAGCTGCTTCGGCCGATCTACCGCGCCACCGCCCACGACGGCCACTTCGGCCGAACGGGCCCCGGTTTCACGTGGGAAGCCATCGACAAGGTTGTCGCCCTCCGCAAAGCGTGCAAGGCGTGACGGGGGACGAGGCACATTGTGGTGACTCGCAAAAACCGCCTTTCGAAAAAGAGAGTGGCGAATGTGATGTTGTCCGCGTATCCGGAAAAGAATTGGGTGAAGGGCTGGATAAGAGGCAACTTCGTGAGAAAGGCAATGAATATGCCAAAAAGAACTTTGCTGGCCAGAACGTAACCGTGTTATCAAACGGCGTCGAGATATTGATTTCCATGGGCGGAATCCGGCACACGCTGACCTTTGCCAAAACACGCGATGAACTGTATGCCGTGGTAGCCATACCACAATAACTTCAACGTGCTGTCAAGGTTGGTGAAGAGCCAGACAGCGAAGGAAGGCCATACATCAGGGCCTTCGAGAAATATCGTACCAGAGTGGACGTCGCCGGGAAACAATACATTGCGATAATGACGGTGACTGTCGTTGATGGGAGGTCGAGACTTCTTGACGACGTTCGTGTTTTCTATAACCAGAATTTGAAAGGGCCGAATGAGCAGTAGAGGGATTTGAGCTGACGCCCAAAACTAACTCCAGTCAACATTCAGCCCTTCGAAGCCAGCCACGCAATACGGGGGATTTGAGCTGACGCCCAAAACTAACCCGTGTCATTGGCCGACTTCTATAAACATTATCGGCTCTTATTTCAGGAAAATCAACCCACATGACGATTTTTCTGCCGACAATCATGCTAGCGCAGATGCGGATGGTTGGGGCGGCGCCCACGGTCATCCTGCTCATTTGGATCACGGCGTGCCTGGCGGGGCTTGCCGGTGTGGCGTGCTCGTGCTTTCGGACGGGGCGAAAACCCGCCCTCGCGATGGCGTACCTTTCGATTGCCTGCGTCGTGGTCCTGGTGCTGTGGGTGCTGTCCCGGAACGACTGGAGCCTCTGGGCCCTCGTCGCCGCGACCGGCAGAATGTGGATCCGAACCGCCATGATCTTGCTGCTGATCGGCACACCCTGCTCGGTCGGCATGTTGTTGATCCTGTACCACAACCAACATGATCGGCCATCGAAACACACCCCACCCCCGCCGCAAGGGCCTGACAAATGACCGAAGGAAACGGTATCATCATGCTGGCTCACGGACCCGATATCATTTACATCGCGCTCGCAGGCTGTCTGTTCTATGTCTTCCTCATCGCCGCCTGGATTGTGGGGTTTATCGGTTTGGTGACCGTTTTTTCGTCCACAAAAGCGAATCGAAAACCCGCTCTCGTAATGGCATCCATTGCGATAGGCCTCGCGATTGGTCTTGTGGCGGCCCGCACGCGGTGGGAACTGTCGAATGGTTTCGTGACCAATGTGCTCATCCACGGTGTGGAGGCCTTCGCCGGCGAGGATTGGGTCCGAATCCTGACCGCCATATTGCCCGCGGGAATTCCCGGCGTTCTCGGCGGGCTGACGTTGTGGTTCTATAGCAAAAACAAACGACCTCGGGCATAATGTTTCCCCATAGCGTTACATGTGTCCCACAACCTGCTCGAAAGGAGATTTCGCGATGCCGTCAACATTGAAACTTACGACCGTCGCCCATCAGCCGTCGTGGGTGATCCGCAGCAAGACCGTGGAACTGGCGCTGACCCGTCGCGGCGGGCATTTGGCGCCGGTGACGTTTTATCGCGACAGCGACGCGCCCATTCAACCGTACCACGTCGCGCCCTGGGCCGGCGAAAAGGGCGCCAAAATCCCCGAGAGCGAACTCGTGCTCACCACGCTGCGGGGCGATTTCTTCTGCATGCCTTTCGGCGGCGGCAAGATCAAAGGCAAGCAGGCCCTCGCCCACGGCGAAACCTCCACGCTGGACTGGACTTTCGGGTCGCTCACGCGGGAAGGCGGCCAAACCACGCTGGCGGTGTCGATGGACATGCAACTTCCCGCCGGCCGCGTCACCAAGACGCTCACGCTTATCGACGGCCAAAACGTGGTGTACAACACGCACCTGCTGGAGGGTTTCAACGCCCGTCTGCCGATCAGCCACCACGCGACGCTCCGCATGCCGGACGAGCAGCGGTGCGTTAACGTCAGCACCAGCCCGTTTGCGCTGGGCCTGACGTTCCACACCGACACCGGCGACCCCGCCAACGGCTGCTACCAGACGCTTCAACCAGGCCAGACGTTCACGTCGCTGTCCAAAGTTCCCACCGTATTCAAAACCCCCGCGTTCGACGACTGCGGTACGTTCCCGCGGCAGCGCGGGTTCTGCGACCTGCTGGGCGTGTTCCACAAACCCACGGGCAAACCCGCCTGGACCACGGCGGTGTACACGAAGGAAGGGTTCCTCTGGTTCAGCCTTAAGGACCCCGCCGTGCTGCCCTGCCTGAGCTTCTGGTCGGAAAACCGCGGGCGCTGGACCACGCCCTGGCTGGGCCGCAACAACTGCCTGGGCCTGGAGGACGGCGCGACGTACCTGCCGTCGGGCACGGAACTGTCCATCGCCGCCAACCCGGCCAGCCAGGCCGGCTTCGCCACCGCCATGACGCTCTCGCCGAAAACTCCCACCGCCGTACGCTACATCCAGGGCGTCGCCAAAGTAAGCCGAGGATTCGACCGCGTGAAAACGGTGACGTTTGGAAACGGCGAAGTGATTTTCACCGCCGACAGCGGGAAAAAATCATCCGTCCCGGTGCAGTGGGAGTACCTGTTCACGGGCGCGCTGTAGAGGGCACCTTTCTTTTTACCACAGAGACACAGAGAACCACAGAGAGGACGTTGGAAATACGAGACATTTTTCGTATTCCCAACGTCCTCTCTGTGGTTCTCTGTGTCTCTGTGGTAAAAAGAAAGGTGCCAAACGGCTTGGACACGAAAGGATGTTCGCGGTATGAACGACGAGATTCGTTTCGGTATCATCGGCGCCGGCAGGATGGCGGGGTATACGGTGTTGGATTTGATGAAGGGCCACCCCATCGCCAAACCGGTGGCGTGGTATGAGTTGGACCCCAGCCGTCCCGACACGGCCGAGCGGATTCCACAGCTTCGCGCCGCCGGCCTGACTCCGTGCTCCAGTCTGGACGAACTGCTGAGGCGCGACGACCTGGACATCATCCTCAACCTCACGCCGCACTACGCGCACGCCGAAACCACCGTCGCCGCCTTGCGGGCAGGCCACCATGTGCTATGCGAGAAACCGCCCGCCTGTTCGTGGGACCAGTGCCAATCCATGATCGACGCCCGCGACGCGACCGGGAAACTCCTGCTGATTCACTTCCAGCACCTACTCCGTCCGGCGGCGAGGTGGCTCAACCGCAAACTGGTCGCCGGCGAGCTGGGCCGCATCCGACGCGTCCGGGGGCTGTCGCTCTGGTGGCGTGACGCGGCCTATTACCACCGTGTGCCCTGGGGCGGTAAACGACTCTTCCAGGGCCGATCCACGCTCGACGGCACGATGGTGAATCAGTCCATCCATTTTCTCAACCAGACGCTTAACCTTGCCCAACGAAGCGGCGAGTCGCACGTGGCCGTTCCGGCGGACATGCACGCGAAACTCTACCGCTTCCACGAACCCGAGGACATGGACATGGAGGACACCGTTGTCGCCACCGGCAGGCTGGACAACGACGACGCCACCGAGTTCGTCTTCGCCGCGACGACCTGCGCCGCCGAGTCTGCCGCCACCGACCGCGCCCTCGAATACCGAGGTCTGCCTGAGCAGCATCGCGTCACGATTGAAGGCGAGCACGGCACGGCCCGCTGGGACGGTACGGCCCGAATCGACCGATCAGGCCGCCCGACCGAAACGTGCGACGACGGGGACGGTCCCTGGCCGTTCTATTTCCACCTCCACCGCGTGCTGCGAGGCGAAGAACCCGCCGTCACGCCCGTCGAACAGTCCAGCCGCACCATGCGGTTCATCTTCGCCGCCTACGCGGCCACGGGCGAACAGATCATCCAGGCCCCGTGGTCCGACGCCCCCCAAGTGGCCGCCATGTTACGCCATTGCGAACAACACGCCTGCCTGCCACACCAGTTGTCCGACCCGCCCGCGTGGGCATAAACGCAACGGAAAATCCGAAATCCCAAGCACGAAAACCGAAACAAATCCCAAAGAGGAAAATCCCAAAATCCAGACGGCGACGCCACGCGTAAAAGCGCAAATATGGCTCTGCCTTTTTGCGTTGTAGAACGTCGTGTACTACCAAACGTTCGCTTCTTTACGTTCTACAACGCAAAAAGGCAGAGCCAAATTTGCGTCAATCGTTGAACCCCCGCGATACCGTTTCCAGTTTGTCGATGTCCAGCGGATAGTGCCCAAGCTCCTCGACGGCGGCGGTCAGGGCCTGGTGGTGCTCCGGCGGCCAGGGCATGCCCTGGTCGGCGTCGCAGAAGTAGCCGCCCTGTTGGCCCAGTTGCAAAATTCGCGTCGCCACCTCGCGGCGGATGGCCTCGGGCGGGCCCGCGACAATCACCGCCGACCGCACGCCGCCCGCCAACGCCATCCGGCCCTGCGTCACACGGCGAAGTTCCGTCAAATCGTTGGCGCTGGCTTGAATCGGGTTGAGCACGTCCACGCCCAGCGAGATGAACCACTCCAGCAACGGTGTAATGTGGCCACAACTGTGGAATGTCACGCCCACGTTGTGCCGCTTGTACAACTCGAACAGCCGGCGGTACCGCGGCAGGAAAAACTCGTCGAGGATCGCCGGCGACAGCAGCAGCCCGCTCTGGGTTCCCAAATCGTCCCCCATGCTCGCGAACTCCACGCCGACTTTGATATAGTGCGACGCGACGGCCAGGTCGAACTCGATGATGCGATCAAGCAACTCGTGCACGGCCTGGGGCGATTCGTGAAAGGCGACGAACAGCGTTTCCATGCCCACGAGCATGTAGGCTTTTTCCCACAGCGTCTCGCGATGCGATCCGACGAGGAACCGTTCGTCGCGGTGGGCGGCTGCTTCCGCCGCCGCCGTGTGCACCCGGCCGATGATGCGTTCGTCGTCGGGGTCTGGCCAGCGGTAGGTTTGCAGGGCGGCGGGGAAATCCGCCAGCGGGTGGATCTGCGGGAAGCCCATCACACCGTCAAGCTCTTTCCGCCACGTCGTGCCCCAGACGTCCGTCCAGACCGTCTCGACAGGCGCGTCATGCCCGCCGCCGGCAAACCCCTCATGATTGACGCCGAAATACCCCATCCAATCCGCCGGAAGCCCCGTGACGATTTTTTCAGGCCGACCGAAGCGGATGATTTCCCAGGCATTTTCTTTGTTGTTCATACCGGCAGGATACGGTGTCGGTGAACGGATGACAATGGGGGTCCTGTGGATATCTTGTGCACAACTCAGTCTCGGCCTACAGGCTGTCCACAGGTTATCCACAGACGATTGGTTTGAATGTTTTCTTTTTCCGAGCCTGTAATTCCCGGCATAAAAGCCGGTTATGGTTTCGCGAAACTATTTTCACGATTTCCGAATGGTTTTCCCTTTGACGGATTCACCCGGCAGGCATACACTCTGCCCCCATGGTGGCCGACGCGGGCGTTGCTGATGGACGTCGCAAATCGTGTCAAGGATGACACAGATGTTCCGCCTTGGGCGTTCGGTATTTTATCTTTGTTATTTTTATCACGCTATGGGTGTTGTGTTACGCGCCGAGGGTACGATACATGGCTCCGGTTGACAGGACGCTGTGGCAGAAAATTATTGAGCAGGTCGTCTCCGCCGGCGGGCATCTCATCCGCCCGTGGTTTACGCAGCTGGAACCGATCTCGCTGGATCACGGGCTGCTGGAAATTCAAGTTCCAGGCCTGCGGGAACTGGAATACTGCCAGCGTCACGCGACGCGGTTGTTCACCGAGGCCGCCCAGTCCGCCACCGGCCGGCTGGTAAGCGCGGTCTTCCTCACCGCGGCGGCCGCGGCGGAGGACAGGGACGCGTCCGCACCCGATCAGGCCGACCCGTCGCCAGGCCCGTCGGCCTCGCGAGGGCTGTCGGCAGACTACACGTTCGAGAGCTTCGTCACCGGCCCGTGCAACCGCTTGGCCCACGCCGCGTGCGTGGCCGTCGGCGACAATCCCGGAAAGGCCTATAACCCGTTGTTCATCCACGGCGCCAGTGGACTGGGCAAAACCCACCTACTGCACGCGGTGGGGCATCGCCTGGCGGCCGCCAACCCGGATATCTCCATCCTGCTGCTTTCGTGCGAGACGTTCGTGAATCACTTCATCGACGACGCCGGCCGAGGCCAATTGCATGAGTTCCGCTACCGCTACCGCCACGCCGACGTGCTCGTGATTGACGACGTGCAGTTCCTCAGTGACCACGAACAGACGCAGGAAGAGTTTTTTCACACGTTCAACACGCTCTACCAGGCGCAGAAACAGATCATCCTCACCAGCGACCGCGGACCGTCGGAGATTCAAGGGCTTGAGGACCGCCTCATCAGTCGCTTCAACTGGGGCTTGGTCGCCCGCATGGACCGCCCGTGCTACGAGACGCGCGTGGCCATTCTCCGCCGCAAGGCCCGCCTGCGGAACATCGAACTGCCCGAGGACGTCGTCTGCTTTATCGCCGGAAGCATCGACAGCAACATCCGCGAGTTGGAAGGCGCCATCACCAAGGTGGCCATTCTCGCGCAGGTCAACGAACGGCGGATCGACCTGGGACTGGCCGAGGAAGCGCTGGGAATCCGCGACGTGGACCCGTCGCGGCGCGAGGTGACGATGGACGGCATCATCAAGGCGGTGATGGCCCGCTACGCCGTCCGGCAGAGCGATCTCCAGTCCAAGCGCCGCAGCCGCTCGGTGGCGTTCCCGCGGCAGGTATGCATGTACCTGGCCCGCACGCTGACCCGCCACAGCCTGGAGGAGATCGGCGGATACCTCGGCGGGCGCGACCACACGACGGTCCTGCATGCCTGCCGAACCATCGACGCCCAGGCCAGGGGCAACACGGAACTGCATGTCACGCTGGATCTGCTCGCCCAGGAAATCCGCGCCTCGGTGGCGGCGACGGACAAATCGACGATGCGGTAGCGTGGCGGATTTTGCGGCGAGGTGAACCATGTCACAACCCGTTGAGCAACGCGTGATCGCGCTCGAAGAAAAAATGGCCCATATCGAGCGGACGATCGGGGAGTTGAACCAGGTGGTATGGGAGTTGAATCAGCAGCTTGCGCACTTGCGCAAAGAGTGGCGCGACGTGCGCTCGCACGCGACAGTCGTCGACCCCAATCGCAAACCCGAAGACGACGTCCCGCCGCACTGGTAAAACCCCGGATTGCCCCCTTCCCAGCCTGGCCAGAGCCATTACATGGTGGTAAAAATACTCGCGAAAATCCACGGCGCGGATAAGATGGGAAGAGATTGGGAATGGGGTTCGCATGGTTGGGATTGACGGAAACCTGGTGACGCGGGACGGTGGGCGGGCAGCGTGTTTGTTTGTGTTGTTCGGCGTCACGGGCGATCTGGCCGCGAAAAAAATCGCGCCCGCGCTGTACAACCTGCACGCCGACGGGCTGCTGTCGGACCATTTCGCGGTGCTGGGCGTCGCGCGACGGCCCAAGCACGATGACGAAATGCGAAACGACATGCGGGCCGCCATCGCCGCCAACAGCCGCCAGCCGCTCGACGAAACCTTGTGGCAATCCTTCGCGGCCCGGTGGCACTACGCCCAGACCGAGGCCGGCGACGCGGCCGGCTACCGCCAACTGGCCGCCACCATCGACGAACTCGACCGGCGATATCAGCTACAGGGCAACCGGCTGTTTTATCTTGCCATGACGCCCGACACGTTCGGTGGGATCGTGGAGAACCTCGCCCAGGCGGGTCTGGCGGGACGCGACGGCGGCCGCGGTGGTTTTACGCGGATTGTCGTTGAGAAACCGTTTGGCCACGATCTGCGCTCGGCGGGCGAGCTCAACCGGGTGTTGCTGGGCGCCTTCGATGAATCGCAGATCTACCGGATCGACCACTACCTCGGCAAGGAGACGGTGCTCAACATCCTGGCCATGCGGTTCGCCAACGCGATTTTCGAGCCGCTGCTGAACAACAAATACGTCGAGCAGGTGCAGATCACGGTGGCGGAGTCCGGCGGAATGGAAGGTCGTCGCGGGCCGTACTACGAGCAGACCGGCGCGCTGCGGGACATGGCGCAGAACCACCTGATGCAACTGCTGGCCCTGACGGCGATGGACGTTCCGCTCCGCATGCGGGCGGCGGACATTCGCGACGAGAAGCTCAAGGTGCTTCGCGCCCTGCTGCCGATGACGCCCGACCAGGTGGCCCGACACACGGTCCGCGGCCAGTACGTCGCGGGACGGTCGGCGGCGGGCGAGTCGGTGGACGGCTATCGTCAGGAGGCCGGTGTGGACACGGCCAGCGACGTGGAGACGTTTGTCGCGTTGCGGTTGAGCATCGACAACTGGCGGTGGGCGGGCGTTCCGTTCCTGCTGCGGACGGGCAAACGGATGGCGGGCAGGCTCAGCCAGATTACGATTGTGTTCCGCCGCGAGCCGATCAGCCTCTTCCAGGGCGGCGGCTGCGACCTCCGCGGAAGCAACCGGTTGATTTTCCGCGTCCAGCCTCACGAGGGCGGCTGCCTGATCTGCGACGCGAAGGTTCCAGGTCCGGACATGCTGCTTCGCCCGATCAAAATGGAATTCGATTACAAATCGAGTTTCGATTCGGCCAGTCCCGAGGCGTACGAACACCTGTTGCTGGACGCGATGGCGGGCGACTCGACGCTGTTCATCCGCAACGACGAGGTCGAAGCCAGTTGGCGGTTCATCGACTCGATCCGCCACGCGTGGCGCGTCAACGGACAACCCCCGGTCGAACCCTATCCCGCGTTCTCCTGGGGACCGGACGGAGCGCGGCGACTGTTGCTCACCCCGCATGAAACGTGGTATGTGTAAAAAGAGGCTGTAGGCTATGGGCTGTAGGCGCGATTGACCAGATCGAGCCATGTTTCGCGGTGGCTTGCCTCTTTGCGCTGTAGGACGTTGTAAGCGAAGGAACGTTTTCACGTTCACAACGTCCTACAGCGCAAAGAGGCAAGCCACTGAAAAGAATTCTCGCCTACGGCCGACGCGCCTACAGCCTACAGCCTACAGCCCAATAGGAGATCGCATGTCCACAAATCGTCGCGTGATTGTCGAGCCCTCGGCCGAGCAGTTGACGTCGGTGGTGGCGACGCTGATTCAGTCGATCCTTTGCGAGTCGGTCGCCCGCGCGGGGATGTGCCGGTTGGCGCTCTCGGGCGGGACGACGCCCCGGTCCGTGTACCAGTACCTGGCCGAGCACGCGATGCTGGCCGAGGTGCCCTGGTCGGAGGTGGCGATCTTCTGGGGCGACGAGCGCGACGTTCCCCACGACAACGTGGAAAGCAATTACCGCATGGCCACGCGGTTGCTGCTGGACTATCTTCCGCTGAATCCGCAGAATATTTTTCCCATGCCCGCCGACTGCGCCGATCTCGATGCCGGGGCGGTCGAGTACGAAGCCACCATCCGGCAGTTCGTTCCGCCCGACGAGGACGGCGTTCCGGCGTTTGATTTGATTCTCCTGGGTCTGGGCGCCGACGGCCACGCGGCCAGTTTGTTTCCCGGAAGTTCCGCCGTGGAGGAGACGCAACGGTTGGTGGTCGCCCCGTTTGTTCCCGTTCTGGGACGGCGACGCATGACGTTCACCGTTCCGCTGCTCAACGCCGCCCGCTGCGTGCTTTTCCTGGTCACCGGAGAGGACAAAACCCAGGTCATGCACGAGGTGCTCACCGAACCCGCCTCCGCCATGGCCACCCGACCGGCCGCCCGAATCCAGCCGCCACGCGGCATGCTCATCTACGCCATGGACGCGGCCGCGGCCAGGCAGACGGCGTACGCGCATTGACGTTTGTTACAGCGGAAATTCCGACGTTTTCCTCGTCGGTTCGCGTGGGCTTTGGAGGTCGATAACCATTTCGCGGTACTCCAGGCCGCAGTTGTGGCAGACGTCCTCCGGGAGCAACACGGAGGCTTTAAGGTGGGTGAAAAGTTTTTGGTAACTGACATGAACCCCGTTGAGATTCAGGCCGCAGGTCGGGCAATAGTTCACAGGGTACTCGTCGAGTCGCGGGATCGGGAATTCAGGAACGAACGTGGGAGGTTGAGAGGATTTGCGGTGTAGTTTTCGTTTGGCGGCGGGTTTGCGTTTGTCGGGGGTGTGGCTCACGAGCGGTGCCTTTCCGCCCCAATAGATGAGGCGCTGAAGGTGCAGCGCTCGAGGCTCCGGAAGGGGCCCACCACATCAACACGCAACAGCGCCCCGTGTGCATAGGCACGGGGACACCATTTGCATGTGACGTAGTTGAGCAGGGTCTAAAATCTTCCGGATTTCGAGCGCTCAAGACAAAAAATGTCACATCGAACTATTCAATATTCTGCTTACAATCCGTCTCCTTGATAGCGCCCACAGTATGCTCGATATCACTTCCCGATTCAAGTAAGTGCTTGCAGGGGGCAGGGCAGACGCATTCTTCGTGGCGCGGGCATCTTGCCCGCGTGTCTCGCGGGCGAGACGCCCGCGACACGAGAATGCGTTTGCCCTGTTGCAGGGGGCGATAAAGCGGGTGTGCCTGGATTTTCTGGTACGCGGTGAATGGTCGGTTTTTCGTCGAAAACAACCGAGTCGCCTCCCCGTTCCCGCGCGACGGGCGCCGGCACACAGCCGCGATAGCGGCGTCGTTTTTAGCCCATGGTGAGCGGGACCGAGAAGGAAATTTGTTGTTTTGCATAAAATTTCCCTGCCAGAAAATCCAATCACACCCCGATAAAGCTTTCCGATGCGATGTCAATTGAGACGCGAAAGTTTTGGCACACCCCCTTGCAATTTTGCGTGTGTATCGCCATGCTATGCACCCAATTCCACGAGGAAACACAAC
>Ga0123353_10001425_pt1 | contig 29248 bp, 19 predicted proteins | sample TergutLab28metaG_3_FD_92763 | JGI IMG/M metagenome (GOLD analysis project Ga0123353, IMG submission 92763) | Labiotermes labralis P3 segment gut microbial communities from Petit-Saut dam, French Guiana - Lab288 P3 | ecosystem: Host-associated > Arthropoda: Insects > Digestive system > Gut ...
GGCCTTACAAGATATAAAATGCCAAATCCAAGAAATATATTTTATAGAAAAGAGGCTTCATTCTTAAAAGCATGGGATCTTTATTCTGAAATAATGGGAGCTTATTCCGGCAAGCTGGAAACTTTACTTGCGATCGGAGGCGGCGATGATGAGCTTGATGCTTCTGCGAAAAAAACAGAGCGGTTTAAACCTGTAGTATTTTATTTTGGGCCATACGAACTTGCAGCAGGCCAGTCAAAGACAGAAGTTTTTGATATGCCGCAATATGTTGGGGCAACAAGAATTATGGTTGTTGCTGCCGCATCTTCGTCTGGTGCTGCATCTTCACCTGTTGCTTCGCAACAAAAAAGCAGCCAAACAGCTTATGGTGTTGCAGAACGCTCTGTACTTGTAAAATCAGATCTTATGGTTTTAGGAACTGTTCCGCGCATTCTTTCTCCTGATGATGAAATCGCAATTCCTGTTACACTCTTTTCTTATGCAGAAGGGAAAAGAAGCGTAAAAGTAGATATAAATATAGAAGGGAATTTAGCTCTTCTTACAAATACCGCAAATTCTATTAATGTAGATTTTGATAAGCCAGGTGATAAAATAGTTGAGTTTAAGGCTAAAGCTTCATCTTTGCCGGGAATCGCAAAAATAAAAATTTCTGCTTCTTCCAAGGGGATCAAAGATGCTGCGCATGAAACAGCGCTTGAAGTAAGGTCTTCGGCGATTCCGGTAACCAAAGCGCTAACAGAATTGCTGGCGCCAAACAGCGCATGGGAACAGAATCTCGCGCTGCCGGGAAGAAGCGGAACAAACATCGCGCTTCTTGAGCTTTCAAGGATACCCCCAATTGCTCTTGAATCAAGGCTTGGCTTTTTGATCCAATACCCTCACGGCTGCCTTGAACAGACAACCAGTGCTCTTTTTCCGCAACTTTATCTCAACAAGGTGCAAACCCTAAGCGATGATGAGCTAAAAAAAGTAACGTCAAACATTGCAATAGGCATTGAAAAGTTGTCGAGTTTTCAGGTTTATAACGGAGGATTTATCTACTGGCCTGGCAATAGCGATATAAATGACTGGGGAACAAGTTATGCTGGCCATTTCCTTGTAGAAGCGCAGCGCAGCGGATATGCTGTGCCAAAAACCCTGCTTGAAAACTGGATAAGCTACCAGAAAAAGAAAGCTGCTGCATGGGCAGGCAGAGATGAACAGGAACTTCTTTTGCAGGCTTATCGTTTATACACCCTTAGCTTGGCCGGAGCTGCTGATATCGGCTCCATGAACAGGCTTATGGAAAGAAATAATTTATCTCCTGCAGCATCGTGGCGCCTGGCTGCAGCATATTGGTATGCCGGGCAAAGAGATACAGCAAGAACTCTTGCAAGAAAAACACCTGTTACTATTGAAGAGTACAGGGAACTTTCAGGAACATTTGGTTCTGCTTTAAGGGATAAAGCGATGATCCTTGAAACAATGGGATTGATCGGAGATGACAGCAGAGCGAAAAATCTTCTTGAAGAAATTGCTGCTGTTCTTTCATCGGACAAATGGCTTTCGACTCAGGAAACTGCTTATGCATTAATAGCTGTTCTTCCATTTATCCAGAACAGGGAAAATGCAGAACTCATTACAGTAGAAGCATCATTAAAGGAAGAAGTGCATGTCATTATATTCCGTTCTCCCATAATGCGTATTGATTTGGGCGATATTCCAGGCACAGAAGCTAAAGCCATATTGAAAAACAGATCTCCCATGCCTGTATATATCCGTCTGGTAACAAAAGGATTACCAGCAGAAGGTTCTGAACCTGCGTTAAAGGAAGGACTTTCTCTTGATGTAAAATATCTTGATATGGATGGAAAAACAATAGATCCTTTTGAACTTCCATTAAGCAATGACATGGAAGTTAGAGTAACAGTTGAAAACATTAGTTCTTTTGCAATACCGGAAATAGCAGTGGTTCATCTTCTCCCTGCATCATGGGAAATAATAAACACCAGAATCGGAGAAGAGAGCAGGCAATCCCAATCAGATTATAAATATCAGGATATAAGAGACGACAGGATAATGACCTATTTTGATTTAGCTTCAGGAAAAAATAAAATTATAAGTTTTAGAGTAAACAGAACTTATGCAGGGAGCTACTTTATGCCTGCGATCCATGCTTATGCAATGTATGATGAATCTGTAAGGGCTCTTATTCCCGGAAAAAAGAGCAGCGAAAAAAAGTAGCTGCTATTGGTTAGCCCCTCTGCTCTGTCAGTCACACAGAAGGTTGGTATCTATCGTTACAACAGGCAGGGGAGCATTACTCTATAACGGATCTTTTGTTTGAAGGTGGATAATGAGGGACAAATTCCGCTATATCTGCTATATCGCAGCAGGTATAGCGATATTATTATTTTCTTTTTCTCTTTCAACTCCACTTTTCAAAACACCCTACTCTCCTGTTTTATACGACCGCAACAACGAGCTTCTTGGAGCAGTAACAGCAACAGACGGGCAATGGCGCTTTCCTCCCCAAAATGTCAAAGATTCAAAATTTGCCACTGCCATAATCGAATACGAAGACCGCAGATTCCGTTTTCATCCGGGTATTGATCCTGTTGCAATCATAAGGGCAGGAATTCAAAACATAAAAGCAGGCAAGATTGTTTCCGGCGGCTCTACAATCACAATGCAAACAATAAGACTTTCAAGAGGCAACCGCAATCGCACTTTTTTCGAAAAATTTATTGAAATGATCCTTGCATTAAGGCTTGAAGTTACCCACTCAAAAGAGGATATTCTTGCTATTTATGCTTCAAACGCTCCTTTCGGAGGCAATGTTGTTGGGCTCGAAGCAGCAGCATGGCGGTGGTTCGGCCGCTCTACAGATGAATTATCCTGGGCAGAAGCTGCAACCCTTGCTGTTTTGCCTAATGGCCCAGGGCTTGTGCATCCAGGGAAGAACAGGGATATTTTAAAACAAAAAAGAGATGCTTTGCTTGATCATCTTGCAAAGCAAGGATTTATTGTAGAAGAGGCGCTCCGCCTTGCTAAATCAGAACCACTCCCGCTGGAACCCAAACAGCTTCCAAGACTGGCACCCCATCTTTTAAGCAGAATTGTAACAGAACAAAAAACCAAACCTGGTTTCAGTTACATCAATACAACCCTTGATTATAAAATACAGGAAAGAGCCGGTGTTATTTTAAACCGCTGGGCAAAGCGTTTTCAAAGCAATGGAGTTATGAATGCCGCATGCCTTATTTTAGACACCCAAACAGGAGAAACTCTTGCATACATCGGTAACGTTGATACCGATGTTGCGGGCGATGTTGATATTATAAATGCTCCGCGGAGTTCCGGAAGCTTGTTAAAACCTTTTTTATATGCTGCAATGCTTGATTCCGGAGAGCTTATGCCATCGGCTCTTGTAAGCGATATTCCCACAAGGATCGGAAGCTATAGCCCGGAAAACAATAGCAAAACTTATGTTGGGATGATCCCTGCGGATCAGGCTCTTGCGAGATCATTAAATGTTCCTGCTGTCAGGGAGCTTAGAGCTTTTGGCATCGACCGTTTCGCAAGACTTTTGCGCTCTCTTGGAGTTTCTACCTTATTCAGGCATGGAGAAGATTATGGCCTCCCCCTTATACTGGGCGGAGCAGAAATTACATTGTGGGATATCGCAGGATTATATGCAGGGCTTAGCCGCACTGCAACTAACGAAGATAAGAGTTCAAAATTTTTTCCTCCCGCATACAATCCGCAAAAGCAGCAAAATTCAAAAAGAGTAAGCCTTGTTTCTCCGGGAGCTGCATATCTTACTCTTGATGCGCTTACTTATGTAGTGCGTCCCGGAGAAGAAGCTGCATGGCAAAGCTTTGCAAGTTCAAGGCGTATTGCATGGAAAACAGGGACAAGTTTTGGGTTTAGGGATGCATGGGCAGTAGGAACAACATCCAAGTGGACTGTTGCAATATGGGTTGGAAACGCAACAGGCGAAGGGAGAGCAGAACTCCGCAGTACAACAACTGCAGCTCCTGTGCTTTTTGAGATATTTTCTTTTTTGGGTTCTTCTGATTGGTTTGATAAGCCTTTTAGCAACCTAAAAGTTGTTGAAGTATGCTCTCTCTCCGGCTTTCCTGCAGGGGCAAACTGCGAATCAACCAAAACCACAGACATACCGCGCAATGCTCCGCATCATAACCCATGTCCATTCTGTAAAATAGTAACGCTAAATGAAAAACAGGACAGGCAGGTAGTATTAACAAAAAGCGGAGCAGAAAAAACTGTTACAAAAAAATGGTTTGTAATGCCTCCGGCAGAAGAGTGGTATTATAAAAGGTGGAATCTCGATTACAAGACACTCCCTTTGCTTGAAGGTGTTTCCGCAAGATCGATCCCATTAGCGCTTTTTAATCCAGAAGAAAACTCACAAATTTATGTTCCTGTGGAAATTGACGGAAGGCCTGGCCAGGTAGTATTTATGGCAGCGCACAGAGATAGCAATGCAACAATCCATTGGCACCTTAATGAAAATTTTCTTGGAACAACGCAGGTATTTCATGAAATGGAAACAAGACCACAGCCCGGAATGCACCTTCTTTCTGTTGTGGATAACTATGGCAACACAATACAAAGGCGTTTTAAAATTCTAAATACAGCAGATTATTGATAGCGTAATAATCTTTTGGATATAACTGCTGACTGTTTGTTTTATATCTGTGTATTAGTAATAGTTAAATCTTTACGAAGCATGGAAGCAATAATCTCAGAAGGGGTTTGCCGCGTGGCTATTGCTTTTGCATTGAGAATTTTCGCAGTATTTTCATCAAGAACAACTACCTGCAAACCTTTGCGTGAAAAAAAACCTGTTCCATTAGGACCAAGTTTTGGGACAGTTTTTGTTAGATGCTCATCAAGGGCGTCATATTCTTCATCAGTCATATCGCGCATAGTTACTCCTATGTCTTCTTGGATATATCCATGCTTGAACGCTGATTGGACGAATAGAATTTTGTCTGCCATTATTTTCCACTTGTATAAAAAATACTATATAAAACCAGAGTTGTCAAACTGCTTTTTTGCCTTGCAACTTCCCAAAACTTGAAATAATCGCCTCAAACAGCAAGCAAAATAATAGTTCAATCACTTAACAGCAGCCAACTTAACCTCAAGAACACCATCGGTAATATTTACCTTAGCCAAACCATGTCTGTATAATTTAAGCGCTTCTTCAAAAATATCGTTACTCTTCATAAAAAAAGGGAGAATGCAATCAAGCGAATAAAACAGCATCAAAGAAGATTTATAAGAACCTGCATCAGCGTCCGGCATTGACAGAGACTTCCACAGTTCTGTTTCCAGCAGCAGATCTTCTTTGCGTGTTGAATCAATTGCAGAAAAAATGGTTTCCGGAGATTCCGATAAAAATAAAAATTCATTCTGCACAATATAGTAAGGGGCAGATATTTTTACATTCCACATATTCAGGATCATGTTAAGAAAACCTGGCAACTTAATTTGGGAAACAGGGATGCTTGCCTTAGCAGCCGGCACATCAGCAGCAGGTGAAAGTTTTTCAAATACCTCTTTACGTTTTTGTTCATCTGAAATTTGTAAAACAAAGAGAGGATAATCCCTTCCTTCAATTCCCAATATTGCAAACTCTGTTCCTGTCCACGAAAAGAGCAAATCGCCAAGCCCTACTCCCAGAAAAATGCGGGAAGCCCTGTCTATCTGTCTTAAATTTACAGGCATCTTTTGTGAAACAGCAATAGAAGCATTAAGAAGTTCTTCTATAGAGCCAATAGAAAGAATAGTGCTGTATTGGGTAATCGCAGGCAAGCGCTGTATAAGTGTTGGCATCTTTGAATCTCTTGTTATTAATTTATTAATATCTGCGTTACCAGAAGCGACATGGGATATAATAGAAAAATCTATTTTGTCCTCAATAATTGATAATCCCATTTCGGCAAAATCCGCAAATTCAATATGCTTTAAAAATGAACCGGCCATTGGACTTGAAGCGGAAATCCATGAAACAACAGATTCGGAAGCAACAAGAAACCCTGCATCAAAATTATTGGAGACAAATATTTTCGGTGATTTTCTTCCTGGCTTGGCATTGCGGGATGTGCCATCAAAAACAGATTCAAAAAGTTTTAAATTATTTGAAATAATCAAAAGGTTTTTATATGGTTGTATAAAAATTACATTATCATCCGATACTCTGTATTCAAACCTGCTTTTTTTTCCTTTCTGAAGATTCGTAATTGCAAGCTTCCCTGCAATGTTTGGAAAAAAACGGATAAAATGAGATGCTATTCCAATATCCCAGGCTGCAAGAAATTTCCCATCAAAAAACAAAGCCCCTTCCAATGCCCCTTTTCCAACATAACGCACCAATTTTTTTTCCAAAATGCCGCTACTTTTTATAGCGGAAACAGCAGGAAGAGAACTTGAGAAATATGGAGTTAACAGCATATCGGAAAAAGGTTCATGCGCAAGCAGTTTATCTGCCGTGTTTATAGGGTTGGGGATATGCGCATAAGCAATAAAGGAATCGGGAATAACAGAATAAGGAGCAATTCTTCCGATAAATAATATGCCGGCAAATACCAAAGGTATTATAATAATACTCAAAAGCAAAACTAATTTGAGTTTATTTTTCTTAACTCTTTTTATACTCATTATTGAATATTTTCACATATTTGGTAAAAAAATCAATTATTTATTATCTGTTCAGCACATTTTTAAATTAATTTGTTACTGATCAAGCAAACAGAATAAGCGACGAAGTTGTTCTCTATTTTTATTTATAGCAAATATGATATGGGTATGTTACAATATCTTGAACAAAGCAGCTTCACAAAACATATGGGGTATTGTTGTAAATAAGGAAAAAGAAAAACAGAATGAATGCCTATAAAATATTAGCCTGCATAGTTTTCATCCTCTATTGTGGTTTTTTTTCAGCCTGTTCTATCTTCAAATCGCAAGAGAATAAGCCTATAGAAAAATATCAAAGTTATAAAAATATACCGGGCGTGACTTTTGACGAAATCAGAGCTATTGAGGATTTAAAGAAACAAGTCACTTCTTTTACCTATGGGATGACACCAAGCGCCGAAGCTTTCTATGATGAAAATAATATAATCAAAGGGTATTCCGCCCTTCTTTGCAAATGGCTGACCGAACTGTTTGGAATCCCTTTTTCGCCTGCGATCTATATTTGGGGCGATTTGGCGTCAGGGCTTGAGACAGGTAAAGTCGATTTTACAGGTGAATTAACGCCTACCGATGAACGCCGCAAGACTTATTTTATGACCGACCCAATTGCCGGCCGTTCGCTTAAGTATTTCAGGCTTTATGGCAGCAGGCCTCTTTCTGCAATCGCAGAAGATCGGGTTCTGCGATTCGCTATATTAGAGGACACCACAACAATCGATGCAGTGTACTCTTTGTTTGATAAGGATTCTTTAGAAATAATCTTACTCGACAATGCTGAAAAAGTTTACGATATGCTAAAAAGCAAAACAGTAGACGCTTATATAAATGAAAATCCCGAAGAAGCTATCTTTGATATTTATAACGACATAATTGCCGAAGACTTGTTACCTCTTGTTTACTCCCCGGTTTCTTTGTCAACGCAAAATCCAAAACTTGCGCCTATTATCTCTGTTGTTCAAAAAGCTCTTCAAAATGGCGGAGCCCGCTATTTAACCGAACTGTACAATCTCGGATACCAGGAATACTTAAAAAACAAGTTGTTTATGCAATTAAGCGAGGCTGAATTGGAATATATACGCAGCAAACCTGTTGTGCTGTTTGCGGCAGAGTATGACAATTATCCGGTCAGTTATTACAATAAATATGAGAAGAAGTGGGAAGGGATATTCTTTGATGTGTTGAGCAAGGTGGAGACGCTTACAGGGATCTCTTTTGAGTCTGCCAATGAACAGAATACAAAGTGGTTCAAATTGCTGGAAATGCTTGAGTCAGGAAAAGTCTCTATAATTTCTGAATTAATACCTTCGCAGGAGCGGGAAGGCCGCTTTTTATGGCCGAATACTGCGTTTTTTTCCGACACATATGTGCTTTTGTCAAAAGAGAAGCACAGCAATATCAAAATCAACGAAATCCTGTATCTGAAAGTTGGTGTAATAAAAGACACAGCATATACAGCGTGGTTTCAAAAAAATTTCCCGAATCATGCATTCACCGTAGAGTATGAAAATATAGATGCTGCTTTCTATGCATTGGAACACAATGAAGTAGATATGGTAATGTCGCCTAAAGTCCTCCTTAGCAAACTGTTGCATTATCATGAGTATACGCATTATAAAGCCAATTTTGAGTTCAATTTTTTTTATGAATCTAAAATCGGGTTCAATAAAAACGAGGCCATCTTATGCTCAATTATTGATAAGTCGCTCCGTTTGATTGATCTTGAATTGATTTCTAGGCAGTGGATGAATAAGTCTTTTGATTACAGGCAAAAGCTGTCCCAGGCGCAGCGGCAGTGGTTATTTGGAGTCTCCAGCCTTATTTTATGTATTGCCATTCTCTTGTATGTTTTATTCAGAAAAACCAGAAGCGCAGGAAAACATCTTGAAAGATTGGTACATAAACGAACTGCCGAGCTGGAGAGCGTTTCAAACAACTACAAAGGAATAATTTGGAGTGTTAATAAAGAGGGCGTTATAACCACCTTTAAAGGCCGGTATACAAAAATGCTCGAAGAATATCATATGAATATGGAAGGAACAAAACTTGGATCCAAACAGCATAGCGATATCCTGGGCATTGCCAAAAATGTACAAAAAACTTTCCTCGAAGGTCCACAGGACTGGATAAGCGAAGACAAAGACAAAGTATATCACTCATACACAACGCCAATGTATGATGACAAAGGCCAAATCATGGGCGTTGTCGGCAGCACAGACGACGTTACCGATACAATCAAGCTTCAGGAAGCAGCCCAGGCTGCTTCGCGCGCCAAGAGCAATTTTCTTTCCCACGTAAGCCATGAAATACGCACCCCGCTAAATGCCATTATAGGCATGATAAGAATCGGGATGAACACAGATAATATTGAGAAAAAGAATTATTGCTTTGGGAGAACAGACAGCGCCTCAAAACATCTGCTAGGTATTATCAATGACATCCTTGATATATCCAAAATCGAAGCTAATAAGTTTGAGCTATTATATACTGAATTTGATTTTGAACTAATGTTAAATAATATTAAAAACATTGCCAATATACGGGCTGAAGAAAAAAAGCAGAACCTTGTTGTTAATCTGGGTCAAGATGTTCCTGCATTCATATTGAGCGATGAACTAAGGTTGTCACAAGTTATCACAAACCTACTTGCAAATGCCATTAAATTCACACCGGAAAAAGGGACGATCGTATTAGATATTAAAAAAACAGAGGAAATCAATGACGAAGTCATCCTCAGAATAGAAGTTATAGACAATGGTATTGGCATTTCAGAAGAACAACAACAAAAACTTTTTAAATCCTTTGGTCAGGCAGATGCCAACATCACACAAAAATTCGGCGGCACAGGGCTTGGCCTAGCTATTTCAAAACGGATCGTGGAGCTTATGGGCGGCAAGATATGGGTTGAATCTGAGCTCGACAAAGGTGCAAAATTTATATTTACGATAAAAGTAAAAAGCCGCAGGGAAAAATCAAACATAAAACTCGCTCCAAATATAAAACCGGAAGATATACGTATTCTTGCTGTAACTGATTCTGAGGAAAAAGAATATTTCGTATATGTTATGCAGGCGCTTAAGCTATCCTGCGACATTGCCCTCGCAGGGAATCAGGCTATTCAAATGATGAAAAATGATTCAGACAAGCCTTATAATATGTTTTTTATTGACTGGCAAATGCCTGATATGGATGCTATTGAACTTACAAAAAAAATCAAAGAAATTGACAGCAACAACTCAATTATAATTATGGTCTCGGCAGTCACTTGGAGTAACATTGAAAAAGAAGCACGTGCCGCAGGGGCAAACTGCTTTATGACAAAACCGCTTTTCCCCTCAACGCTGGTAAGCACAATTAACAATTGTATTGGAGAAGACCCGAAAAAGTCTGCGGGCAGTGCACAGGAAAAACCAACAAAACAGAATTTCTGCAATCATACGTTACTTATTGCAGAAGATGTTGATATCAACAGAGAAATCATGTCCGCTATTCTGGAAGAAACTCAAGCCTCCATTGACTACGCCTTAGACGGAAAGATGGCAGTTTCCATGTTCAGAGAGCATCCGGAAAAATACAGCATGATTCTTATGGATATTAATATGCCTGAAATGGATGGATATGAAGCTACAAAAACAATACGCTCTCTTGATCTGGCAAATGCAAAAGATATTCCGATCATAGCAATGACTGCAAATGTATTTAAAGAAGATATAGATAAGTGTATAGAAAGCGGAATGAATGGCCATATCGGAAAACCGATTGATTCGGAGGCTTTATTTGGAATACTTGGCAAATACCTAACCTCCGGCAGGGAAACCCATCAGACAAAATAACAGACCTTTTAGTCCGAACATTAATTAAAATTATAAAGGCGGTGCTTTATGACAGATAGAAAACAGATAAATTTTTCTGAGGCAAAAAAACTTCTTGAAAAATATGACATAAAAGTTTCGGGAGAAATTTGCATCAATAAAATAGAAGCTCTCTCAAATACAGCAGAACATCTTGGATATCCTGTGGTTCTTAAAACAAATTCAGAAAAGAAAGTCCACAAATCAGATATTGGCGCAGTAATTATTAATATAAAAAACAGAGAAGAACTTGAAAATGCAGTTAAAAAAATAGATGAAAATATAAAAAAAGCAGGCTTTGAGCGCCAGGAAGAATTTTTATTGCAAAAAATGGCAGCATCTGGCTTTGAAATTCTTGTAGGAGCTCACCAGGACCCTGTTTTTGGCCCTCTAATAATTGTAGGCAGCGGAGGAAAATATGTTGAGCTATTAAAAGATAGCGCTCCGGGCATAGGGCTTCTTACAGAAGAAGATGTAAAAGAGATGATCTCTCTTACAAAAGCAGGAAAAGTAATCGACGGCTACAGGGGAGAACCTCTTGATAAAAAAGTAATTATATCTATAGCAATAAGTATATCCCGCCTAATGGCAGAAAACAGAGATATTCTGGAAATAGATTTGAACCCTATAGTTCTTTATAAAGATGGATTTTCACTTGTTGATGTAAGAGTAATAAAGGGAAATCCTGTTTTTACAGAAGCTGCTCCCGAAATCCCGGAGAAAAGGAAAAACAGTTTAAACAAAATACTTAATCCCGAATCTGTTGCAATAATAGGCGCATCCCGTCCGGGAAAAATGGGCGGCATTATAATTAAAAACTGTTTAAGAATAAAAAAATTATATCCTGTAAATCCTAAATTGGATTATGTACAGGGATTAAAATGTTATAAAACCGTAAAAGATCTTCCGGAGGCTCCGGATGTTGGAATTTTTTTAATAAATGCAGAAGGTGTTGTATATGAGTTTGAAGAGTTCTGTAAAATCGGAGGCAAAGGGGCAATTATTCTCAGCGATGGTTTTGCAGAGGTAGGAAGAAAAGATCTTGATGATAAATTACTTGAATTAAGCCAAAAATACGGGGTTGCATATATAGGACCAAACTGTCTTGGAGTAATAAATAATTTTACAGGATTAAACAGCTTTTTTATTCCCGAACACAGAACAAGTATTATTGAAAAACCAAATGGCATAGGGATAATCTCCCAGAGCGGCGGCATAGGCATGGAGATTATTGAAATGCTGAAAATAGACAACATGAAGCTTGGTAAACTTGTTTCAATTGGTAATGCCAGCGGATCGGGGATTGCGGAGATTCTGGATAACATGGGAGAAGATCCGGAAATTTCTGTTATTGGCATTTATCTGGAAGGGATTAAAAACGGAAGACAATTTCTTGATATAGGCAAAAAAGTTACAAAGAAAAAACCAGTGCTTATTATAAAAGGAGGCACGGGCGGGGGCGCGGAAGCGACAATGTCGCATACCGCATCGCTTGCCGGAAATCTGGACGCTTTTAGGGCTTGTTGCCGCCAGGCAGGTTTTTATCTTATTGAAACAATGACAGAAGATCCAAAAGTTATGGTTAATGTACTATCTCTTCTTACAACAAACCCTATGGCATCGGGGAACAGAGTTGCAATAGTAAGTGTCGGAGGCGGAGCAGGAATTTTGCTTGCCGACCAGGCGACCGATTCCGGTATGAATCTTGCTGTATTTAGCGAAGAGACAAAATATGCGCTGCGGGACTTAATAAAAGCAAAAAAAATATTTGGAGGAAATCCCGTAGATATTCTTGGAGATTGTGATGATGACAGGCTTCTTGAAGCAATAAAAATTATTGATAAAGATCCAAATGTTGATGCAATAATAACAGCAATATATCTGCAAGTGCCGTATCTTTCAGAATATCTTCCGGACAGACTTGTTGATTTAAAGAGGTCAATGAGAAAACCAATGCTTGTTTCTCCGAGAGGGTTTTCCGACTATGTTTCCAGCACACGAAAATATCTTTCTGAAAAAGATTTTCCAACTTATACAATTCCAATGATAAAACCTATGTGTATTGCTTTAAAAATATGGGAAGAGTATGGCAAGACATTTTAACTTGATTTACCTGAATTGCTTGTTAAAATAATCTATATTTTAAAAAAAATAATTCTATTATATAAATAAGTATGTTATAATAAAAAAGATATATAAAGACCAATAAGGAGAATTTATTGTGGAGAATCAGGAAAATTTAAGCAAATATATAGACATTGACGCTGCTCTCTCCAGAGTGCGCGGCAACAAAGCTATTTATAAAAAAATGTTAGGCTTATTTTTAAAAAATAATTCATTTGCTGATCTTGAAAACACTATTTCTCAACAAGATTATCCAAAAGCTTCAGAGGTTGCTCACGGAATAAAAGGGCTAACAGGAAATTTGGGAATGAATATTCTCTTTGAAGAAAGTTCAAAATTAATGGTGCAGATGCGATCAGGTGCGCCAGATGAGCAAACTTTAAAAAATTACAGAGAAGCTCTTACAAAAACCTGTGAATATGCAGAAAAACTTGTTGCAGAGCTTGTTTAGCAAAAAAATAATATTCAAAATACTTTTTTATTTATGAGATGCATTAATTTGCGCAGAAAGCTTGTCTTTGATACTTGTAATACAAGCAAGAAATTTGGGGTTAAAGTTCCCGCACTCTCCATTTAGTATCATTTTTATTGCTTCATCATAAGTATATGCATCCTTGTAACATCTTTTTGATGTTAGCGCATCCAGTACATCAGCCAGAGATGTAGCCTGCGCCCATACAGGAATATTATCTCCCTTAAGCCCATCCGGATAACCGCGCCCATCCCATCGTTCATGATGATGACGGCAAACATCATAACAATAAGTAAAATATTCCTGATCCTGCATATGGGTTAAGCTGGAAAGTATTTCGCATCCCCTTGTAGTGTGGGTTTTCATAATAGTGAATTCCTCTGAAGTCAAAGGACCTGGTTTTAAAAGAATAGAATCAGGTATTGCAATTTTTCCTATATCATGTACTGCCGATGCGTTTCCAATTACTTCCATTTCCTCTAGTGAGAAAGGATAATGCTCACTTACGCTTTCAAGCAAAAGACGGGTTAGCATTCGTATCCTTTTTATATGTTCTCCGGACTCAAAACTTCTGAACTCAACTGTAGTACTAAGAATATCAATAACAAACTGATTAAACTGACTAAGCCTTCTTGCCTGGTTTTCAAGCTCCTCTTTCTGTTCCTTAAGTTTTTCTTCAAGATTCTTTTTATGCGCATAAAGATCAACAACGTTTTTTACTCTGCGGTCTACAATATCAGAATTAAAAGGCTTTTTTATAAAATCTGAAACTCCAAGCTTATATCCCAAAAGGGTTTTTTCATCATCATCTTCTCCTGTTATGAGAATAACAGGGATGGTTTTAATAATACCTGAATTGTTCATTTCATGCAAAACACCAAAACCATCCATAACAGGCATCATTAGATCAAGTAATACTATTGATATTTCTTCTTTATTCTGTTCCAGAATATCCATTGCAACACGACCATTTTCAGCTTCCAGGACATCAAACTGCGCGCTAAACAGGTCAGAGAGAATCATTCGGTTAATTTCTATGTCATCAACAACCAATATTTTTTTCTGCATAGTATAATTAAATTTTTAAACTCCTAGCTTCTAATAGTCAAGTATTTATATATACAAATTTAATAAAAATTATATATTATTTAATATTCTATGAAAATTCCCTCTTTCAAAATATTGAAACGGGTTGTCAAATCTTCTTCACTCAAAGGGTCTTCCATAGTCAAATACAGCGAATATCTTACATCCGGCAATGGGTTTTTCTGCATAAGAATAGTGCCTATAGAACCGCTATTATCCCTGCCTGAAATTATTGCTTTTTCATCAAAAGGATATTTTTCTTTTACAATAGAATCCCATGCTTCGGCAGCTTTTGCCCCCAATTTTTCGGCTGGTTTTATATTTTTATAAAAAACAATATAATCGCGGCCCCTGATATCCCTTTGAAGAATTACTTTGCGAATTCCGTATCTAATTTCACCATTTTCCATATAATAGGAGGGGCATAAAAACAAAGAAGAAGTAGGTATCCAGTCAAAAATATTAGCATTTGCATTTATTGAGAATGCCGGATATTGAAAAGAAATTTCGTTTTCTGCCTCATCCCATATAAAGCTAAAATCTGAAAAAAATTCAGGAATCCATTTTCCTATTTCAAAAAAATTATTCCATTCATTAAAATCAGCTTTATATGCTGCATGCAAAAGATTACATATAGCTTTTAAATCCCAGTCATATATCTTATATTCTGCTGTTGATTGTATTGTCATTAAAGCAGCAGGTCCATTTGGAAGCGGAAGTATATACATTATAATTACTTTATCTTCAAATTCTATTATCCATGAACAGGTTAGCCATACTCTTCCCATCCTGTCTTTATATTCAGAAACCGAGACAGGTTCGCCAAAAGAAAGAATACGATACTTTTCAGCTCCGCTAAGAGTTCTTTCAAGATTTAATCCTTTTAAAATCAAATCCATAAAAAATTGAGGGTCTGAATTAAGCTGAATAATATCAGAAGTTATAGGCCTATTAATTTTTAAAAAACTGAAATCCGAAATAGTTGCTTTCATTAAAAGACCATCATCCGGAAGAGAAAAATTATCCACTTTAAGATCTGACAATCTCCATTCATCGCTATTTTTATCAACATAAGCAACCTGAGGAAAAACAGTATTCAAAGAAGAGTTAAGAAAATAACTATTATTGGGACCATATAAATATTCAGGAGCTGCATTAAACAGTTCTGTCATTGTGCCTATATAATCGCTATCAAACCAGTCTGCAAGTTTCTTTTTTATTGCAGTATATGTGTCGGGCAAAGGTATGGTTGTTTCACTTGTCTTTGTAATACGGTTTGCCAGAAGAATATGAACATAACTCAACTTAGTCCGAAAATGTAAAGTATCTGATGGTGTTTCAAGTAAAACATCTGCAGGAAGAGAATAGAGAATATTATCTTTTAATCCTGTAATTACTCCAACAACTTTGCCTGCCGAAGTTACAAGAGGGCCTCCGGAATTTCCAGGATTTCCATCTGCAGAAGATTTTAGAAGATTCCATCTTCCTGAATCTTCTTCCGGCAGTGTTCCAAGAACAAGACCATTACGTACTATTATTCCTTCGCCTAAAGCATTTCCTATACTAAACACTTGCGAACCTATAGAAAATGATTTTTCAAATTCAAAAAATTTATCAAAAGTTTTATTTTTTACAGAAAAAACAACAAAATCTTTTTCCTTGGATGCTTTAAATACAAGATCTATTTCAAACAAATTTCCCTTGGAATCTCTTATATAATATTTGTCAAAAATTGTACTCTCTTTTTCAAGCTCAATAACATGAAATGCCGTGACCAGTTCTGTTTTTGAAATAGCAAATGCAGTTCCTATGGAATAATAGCTATCTGTACGTATTGAATATGGTACTAAATCCCAGTTTAATTCCTTGTCATATGTTAAGGAATCTTTTACAGGTTTTTTTACCACTACTTCAAACACTGCTGATTCTACAAGATTCCATGCTTTTTTAGAGAGACCGGAAGATATTTTTTGAGAATCTGTTGTCGCACATGAAAAAATTGTTACAACAAAAATCAGGATAAAAATCTTGGATAGATATTGTTTTATGGTCATAATGATCATATTATATCAGAATTTCAAAAATATATCCAACAAATAGCAGTATTTAAAGCATATTTTTAATCAAAAATCATTTCCTGGGCTAAAGCTTAATCTCTTTTTTTAAAACATAATCTGTAACCCCGGACTTTTTAAGCATTTCCCGGCATTTTGCAATATCATTTTCTTTAATATCAGCCAGGACAACCCTGAATATACCATTTTCTGCTTTTTCAATAGTGGGATTTAATCCATTAGAACTTAAGCGGGAAATAGCATTCTGCGCATTTTTCATATTGCTGTAAGCGCCAACCTGAATCTTGTAAACATACTTTTCCGCTTTATTTGCGTTCCCTTCAATGATCTCCAGGGAAACTTTTGCAACTCCGGATTCAATCATTCCAATTTCTTTTGCAGCTGCATAGGAAAGATCTATTATCCTCCCCTGTATAAATGGTCCGCGGTCATTTATTCTCACAACAGTTGTTTTACCGGTTTCGTGATTTTTGACTTTAACAATTGTATCAAAAGGGAGCGTCTTATGGGCTGCTGTAAATTTATATGTATCAAAAATCTCTCCATTTGCGGTCTTTCGCCCCTGGAATTTGCCGCCATACCAGGAGGCATAACCAATTTGATCAGAAAACAAGAATGGGATTGTAATAAACAAAAAAAGAAAAATGGGTAATAAATTTCTCATTAATTTATTATCGGGTATATTTAAGCGAATCTGTACATCAGGCTTTCGTCACCCAGATGAAAACAGGAGCCTGGGCAGATTTAATAATATAAATAGAGTCTGCCCTAATGTAGACATATTTGATTAAATACATATATACTTTTATACTAAGTTGCAGATAAAAGGTGCGAGAGCTGCTCTTACCAAATTGTTTGAGCTTCTTGTGTAGCCAAAAGGCATAAATCAAAAATATTGGAGATAAAAGATGATTTTTGGAGTTTTATTTATGATTACTTTTCTTTCCGGGATAACCTGTCTCAGTATTGCTATTGCACTTTAAAAAAGAGGATTTTTGTTGCGATGGAAAACAATATTAACTCTACACATTGGGCAGATATAAATGCCGATAAAATCATAAGAGAAAAGAAAAAATTTCTTGGAGCAGATAAAGAATTTTTTATTTGCGCTTCAGGCATAACCCCTTCCGGAACTGTTCACATAGGTAACTTCAGGGAGATAATCTCTGTTGAGCTTGTGGTGCGGGCTCTAAAAGATAAGGGAGAAAAAGTAAAGTTTTTATATTCCTGGGATGATTACGATGTTTTTAGAAAAGTTCCTGCAAATATGCCAAACAGGGAATCTCTTGAAAAATATTTACGCTTTCCAATAACAATGGTCCCGGATCCATGGGGCAAAGAAAACAGCTACGCAAGGGCAAACGAAGCAGAGCTTGAATCCATTCTTCCTGTTGTAGGGGTTTTTCCTCAATATATTTATCAGGCTGAAAAATACAGAAATTCATATTATGCAAAAGAGATAAGAAGAGCTCTTGAGAACAGGGAAAAAATAAGAAAACTGCTCGATGAGCACAGGACAGAGCCTCTTGAAGAAAAATGGATGCCTGTTTCTGTGTTTTGCAATAAATGCAATAAAGATAAAACAGAAGTTGAGTCATGGGACAATGATTGGGGCATTTCATACAGTTGCTCTTCATGCGGAAATAAAGAAACTGTGGATTTGCGAACCACTTCTTGTGTAAAGCTTCCCTGGCGTATTGATTGGCCAATGCGCTGGGCTTATGAAAAAGTTGATTTTGAGCCAGCAGGAAAAGATCACCATTCAGAAGGGGGATCTTTCGATACTGCAAAAAATATTGCCAAAGAGGTTTATGGTTATGAGCCTCCTGTTTCTTTCCAATATGACTTTTTAGGCATCAAAGGGAGAGGGGGAAAAATCTCATCATCAAGCGGCGATGTTATAAGCCTTAAAGATGTGCTTGATATATATGAACCTGAAATCGTAAGATATATGTTTGCGGGAACAAAGCCAAATTCGGAATTTGCAATATCATTTGATCTTGATGTAATAAAAATTTATGAAGATTATGACAAGTGCGAAAGAATATATTTTGGGAAAGAAGCTATAAATGACAAAAAAGCAGATAAAGAAAAAAGAATATATGAGCTTTCACAGGTAAACGCTATTCCATCTGAAATGCCTTTTCAAATTCTGTTCAGGCATCTATGCAACTTGCTCCAAATACATTCGGGTAATATTGATACTCTGCTTGCAGAAGAATTTAGCAGCATAAACGAGGCGCAAAAGAAAAAAGTTACGGCAAGAGCGCAGTGCGCATGGAGATGGATAATAAATTTTGCACCTGAAGATTTTAAGTTTACGCTTAAATCTGCATCGGATCCTGTTATTGCTGTTGATGAAAAATCAGCAAAAATATTAAAAGCATTATCCGAAGAAATAAGAAAACTTGAAAGCCACACAGAGGTCTCTCTTGCAGAAGCAATTTATAAAATAGCTCAGGATAATGGAGCTGATCCCAAAGATATTTTTAAACTGGTATATACTGTACTTATAGGAAAAGAAAAAGGGCCAAGGCTTGCAGGGTTTATAATAACAGCGGGAAAAAACAAGATTCTTCCCCTGCTTGAGAAGTACTAACCCCAGGGCCATGTGGAGGGAAAATTTTGCTGGTAAAATTAAGTGCAATTTTTGCCAAAACCTTTCAAGCACGTGATGAGTTGTCTTTTAGAAATATAAGGGGTGCATTGTGGCCAGCACTGTTGATTTTCCCACTTTCAATAATACTGGGGGATCTGCGTTATTTTGATCTAAAAATAGAAGTAACAGGTTTTCAATCATGGGAACTTATGCTTTATTTCCTGGGACTTGGATGGCTCATCCTTGCGTTTATTCCAAAAAAATTTATTGTTCCACTGCTCCGCCTTGCCGCAATTATTTCTGCTGCTTTGGTGCCATTCCAGATTTTGACACCTGATGGGCCTGTAAAACTTGCACTTTTTACGGCATTCCAGTTTTTTAATGGAATATGCGCTGCCAGCGCTTTTTACATATTCTGCTTTGTATTGAACAATGTCGAGCGTCTGTTTGGCATGGCATTGATCCAGCTTTATTACGGGTTTTACTATACTATCTGGCGGGCAGTTCCCCTTGTGCAGGAAGTGGGAAAAATATGGGGTGGCGCTGCTATAATGATAATTTATCTTATTGTGGTTTTTTCATGCCGTATCGAGCAAAAAGAAATCAACACAGAAAGCGACGGAAAGGGATCAGGGGTTCCCTTTGTTCTGGGTCTGGATATTATCTACTACATGATTATGTGTATGATCAACTACATCGAATGGGAAGCAAGCAGTGTATCGAGTATGGCATTCGGACTTGGATCTACTATCTCTGTGGGGCTTGTAATTGTGATCCAGTTCTGGAGAGGTCATAATGCCATGTATATCTGGCTTCTGTTCCTGACACTCTCTTTGCTGGGGCTTGGCGCCCTCCTGTACGATGCAAAGATAACACTTATTTCCGGTTCTTTTGCCTATGGCCTGGGGGATGGTCTTGGTTATATCATTATTTACTATATGTGCGCTGGAGCAATACGGTGGAGCAGATCTTTAAGAATGTTCAGATACTTCTGTCTTGTTTTTTTTATTCAGTATTTTATCATATCCGGTATCTTTTCTGTGGCCTTTAATTATATTGAAGCGCCCAACAAATACTTTGCCTTTGCTGTTGTGCTTGTTCTGAGCAGTATTTGCTTTATGTTGATTCCCCTTATTCAAAAAAAGCTATTTGAAGCAGACTGGACCGATGGTTTATACCTGCGGGATATGGAGCAATATTCGAAACATTTTGCGGAAACAGAGGCTCGCTCCGCTAAAGAACAACTGAACCTGACAGTCAGGGAAGAAGAAGTTTTAACCATGCTGCTTGGCGGTAACTCGCCCAAGGAAATAGCTTTTATACTTAAAATCAGCTTTGATACAGTGCGTTTTCATCAAAAAAACCTTTACCGCAAACTGGAAATCAACAGTATTCATGAACTTTTTTCCAAATATGCGGTAATTCCAACAGAAAAAATAGATTAATTCTAATTTTATTAATAAATACTCCCAACCTCTACCCTACCCAATCATGTAGGTAGTCTAAACATGATTTCCTTTAGAAATTATATATGTATTGGTTCTGATCTATTTAGCAACATGATTCAAATGAAAGTACGGTATTAAGGAAGTCATCCTTGGCGAACCAAACTCAATATAAAGGAGTTTTTTATGCGAAATGTATTCAAGCTTATCGGAATTATTGCCATTGCTGTCGTATATTTGTTGGTTCTCACTTATTTAATGAGATGATTCAAACCAGAGTACGGTATTGAGGAAGTCATCCTTGGCGAACCAAACAATCTAAAGGAGTTTTTTTGTTATGCGAAATGTATTCAAAGTTATTGGAGTTATTGCCATTACAGTATTAATCATATTTACAATTACTACTTGCCGTAATAGCAGCGCAGGAGGAGCGGACGGGGCGAACAACCCAGGCTGGGTAGGAATCCCTGTCATCACAATAACTGCGCAACCGGTTAAGGAAACAATTGTGAAGCCCGGAAAGATAAAAAGCAGTCTGAAAGTAAAGGCCGAAGTTACGAATGGAGCGACTCTATATCACCAGTGGTACAGGAACACAGAAAATAACAATATTGGCGGTGAAATACTCGAAGGAAAGATTGACGCGAGCTTTGCCATACCCACGACACTCGAAATAGGCAAACATTATTACTTTTGCAAGATCGATGCTACCGGCGAGGCTGCTACTGTCACTTCTAACGTAGCAACGGTTACTGTAACAGAAGATCCGATTATCACAATAATTACACAGCCGGATGAAACAACAACTGTGATTTTTGGAAACATAATCGGGAAATTGAGCGTTATGGCAAGCGTTACAGAAGGCGCAGCGCTAAGTTTCCAATGGTACAGGAACACAATCGAAAGCAATGCGGGCGGTACTGCCATAACAGGAGATAATTTTGCTGTTTTTACCATACCTACAACACTTGAGAAAGGGAAATATTTCTACTTCTGCGAGATCAGCGCAGACGGAGAGACAACACCTATTCGTTCCAATGTAGCGACAGTTACGGTTACAGCCCCTATAGGAATAGAGGCAATAGATAATAAACCTTTTATGATGGGATACGATGGTTCTGCAGGCGCTAATCCCGAAGAAAAACCATCTCATGAAGTAACATTTACCAGGGAGCTTTCCATAGGAAAAACCATGGTAACACAGGAACAGTATCAGGCAATAATGGGGATAAATCCCAGCTCTTTTACCACAGCTCCTGGAGGCGAAAATTCTGCAAAACTTCCGGTGGAAAATGTAAGTTGGTATGATGCAATAGTCTTCTGCAACAAGTTAAGTATTATAGAAGGGCTTGCTCCGGTTTATATTAAAAATGGAAAAACCAATCCGGCAGAATGGGGAGAAGTTCCAAACAATTCAAACCATCCCGATATAATAAAATGGGAGAAGGTAGAAGCAAACTGGAACGCCAATGGTTATCGTCTTCCTACCGAGGCAGAATGGGAATATGCATGCCGCGCAGGGACAACAACCTCATTCAACACAGGAGCTGCCATAAGCAATGATACTGGCTGGTATACAGATAATAGCGGGAAGAGAACCCATGAAGTAGCACAAAAGCAGCCCAATAAATGGGGACTGTACGATATGCATGGAAATGTATATGAATGGTGCTGGGACTGGTATGATGAAAACTATTATAAAACCAGTCCGTCCAAAGACCCAACAGGGCCTGATTCCGGCACTCGCCGTGTGGTGCGCGGAGGATCATGGGATAATGATCAGAATGTTTTGCGCTCGGCATACAGGGACAATGGTAATCCGTTAGACAGAAATAAATTTATTGGCTTTCGGGTTGTTCGTACTAAATAGAAGCTTTGGCATACACTTCGTTACGCCAAATGGATTTGTGAAACTATGAAAAAATTATGCGGCTACTGGTATTTGGAAAACAACACATCCCTCTCCAAATTGAAGTAACGTTATTATAGCAATTATACAGCCGGTAGTCGCATTTATTTTTAAGACATTGGGCTCTTCCTGTCACAACGAAATATTCCGGCAACTTCGTTTACCTTGCAATTTTATAAATCAAAAAAATACGCCTCGCTACTTGATAAGCCTGGTTATAATGCCTCTTTTTTTTCTCCAGTTATGATTAACCTTTACCCGTAAGTCTATTATTACAGGATATGGAAAAATTGATTTTATTTCCCTTTTTGCAGCTTTTTTTATTGCCTGTATTTTTTCTCCTCCACTGCCAATAACTATTCGCTTTTGCGATTCATTTTCCACGATTAAAAAAGCCCTAACCCAAAGCTCTTCTCCCAGCTTGGTTTTTGTCATTTCAATATCTGCAATTTCAACATAAACACTATGAGGAATTTCCTCTTTTGTTCTGTTTACTGCTTTTTCCCTTATTATTTCACTTATTCTAAAAGAAACATCCTGATCAGTATAAATATCAGGAGGATAAAGTTGTTCTCCAACAGGCGCTTTATCAAACATTGCCTCAAGGAGCTTATCTATCCCATCTCCTGTCATTGCCGAAACATGACACATGGAAATATTTTTATTGCTATCTTTTTTACAAAGATTTTTTTTCAAATAATTTCCAAGGCTTTCCAGAAATTCTTTTATGTTCTTCTCTGGTATTGTAATAAGATCTATTTTATTTAAAGCTACTATAATTACTGCGTTTAATGATGAAAGATATTCTATTATTCTTTTTTCTTCTGCCCCGGGCTCTCTTGTGCAATCAAAAACATAAAGTATTATCTCCGCATCATTTATAGCATTTTCAGTTACATGCTTAAGCTCGTTATTTATTTTTTTTTCTGAAATATGATATCCCGGAGTATCCTGAAAAATCAGTTGTCCTCTTTCTTCTGTAAAGATACCCCGTATTACATTTCTTGTTGTTTGCGGAGTTGCCGACACAATGGAAACTTTATGTCCGCATATTTTATTTACAAGAGTCGATTTTCCGGAAGAAGGTCTTCCTATAAGTGTGATAAAAGCTGATTTCACTTTAAGCATTATAATGGTCAGAATCTCTTATTTTCAAGGTCATCCTGATAAAAAGTTGGTATTTACGCAGAGTAGACTAAAACCAAAGACCATTTTCTTTAACAATCAAAAACTTTTCTGCAAAAAACTCGCTCCCATTACAGCGCTATAGATTTTTTTTGACATAGATAATACTCTATGTTAACACCTTACAAAGAGGAAAAAAATGAAAAACAGTATATTCAATGATGACGATGAATGTGAACAGAATGAAAAAAAAGAAGATGCTATATCTGAAAAATTACTAAAAACACGAACAATCCTTATTTCCGGCGAAATAAATAAAAAATGCGCAGAAAAAGTTGTTACACAAATGTTGCTGCTGGAAGCAGATAATGACACCCCTATTAAAATACTTATAGACTCTCCGGGCGGAGATGTTGATGCAGGATATGCTATATTTGATATGGCGCGGTTTATTAAACCCGATATATACATGATAGGAATGGGCCTTGTTGCAAGCGCCGCAGCTCTTATACTTCTTGCTGCCCCAAAGGAAAGAAGACTTGGTCTTCCCAATTCCCATTATCTTATACATCAGCCTCTTAGCGGAATAAGGGGTGTTGCAACAGAAATAGAAATTCATGCAAAAGAAATAGAAAAAACAAGACAGAAAATAAACACCCTGATAGCCGAAGAAACAGGTAAAAGCATAAAACAGGTTGGAAAAGATACAGACAGAGATTTCTGGCTAAGCGCGGAAGAAGCGCTTGATTATGGTCTTATTTCAAAAATAATTAAAACCAGAAGCGACCTCACTGCTCTTTGAGAGTCCCATTAGTGTCCCCGGCCAGTGTCGGGGGCGAATTCTGAATTTTCCTCTTTTTATATAAAAAACTTTTTCCAATTCTGAAGCAAAAACGAAAAACACCCTGTATCCTACCTTGAATATATGAAAGAAACAGGACAGGGTATCATGAAAAAAATTTTTAAAGCCTCAATTTTTATCTTTTTTATTTTTTTATTCACCTCATTTTCAAAGTGCTCCTTTTTTCCCGATAATGAAGCGCCGAAAAAACTGGTGATTGTCTCTTATAATGTTTGCAATCTTTTTGATGATGTAAAAAATGGAACAGAGTATCCTGAATTTGATCCCTCATACGGCATGTGGACATCTGCGCTTTACAGACAGCGGCTGAATAATATAGCAGAAATTATTTCAGAAACAGAACCGCAGAATGGTCCTGATATAATCTGCCTTCAGGAAATCGAAAACAAAAAAGTTATTAAAGATCTTGCAACAGTATGGCTTAGTAAATTTTCCTATAAAGATTATATATCTGCGGATAATGAAAAGAGCGCCATAACAACAGGAATAATAAGCAGGTATCCTGTAAAAAAAATGGCAAACCATTCATTATATTTAAACGATTTTAATAATCTTAGAATTATTACAGAAGCAGTTATCGAAATAGATAATTGCGATTTTCATATATTTAACTGCCATTTAAAATCAAAGATTGGAGGTGATGAAGAAACAGAGCCTGCAAGGATACGGGCAGCGGAAGCAATAACAACAAGGTGCAGGGAAATATATTTTGAAAATCCCAATGCAAAAATAATTATAGCAGGCGATTTGAACACAAACATAGATGAATATACAAGGCATAATAAAAAATATTTAACAACGCTAATGCCTTTAAAAGAAATGGGAATATTTCCATCTAAAGAAGTTTTGGTTGTAACAGGAAACAAAGAGGAAGTTGTTTTCTCCGGAGATTCCCTTGTGTTTTATTCTCCGTGGCTTGAGGGATATGAAACAGGGAGCTATCTATACAGAAACAATTGGGAGACTATCGACCACTTTCTTTTAGCAGCCCCATTTTTTAATAATAAAAAATTTGAATATTTTGGTTTTAAAGTATTAAACAATAAAGAATTTTCAAATGCAAACGGCGCTCCTATGTCGTGGAACAGCAGAACGCAAACCGGCTACTCAGACCACTTTCCAATAATTCTTTTTATTTCTAATAATGATTGATTTGTTGACAATATGAACTGTATGGCATATAATAAAATTACAAAAATATGGAAAAGTAAAATGAGATTTAACCCTATCAGCGGACTTGATGCAAGAATGAACCCCGAGACTTTGGCAAAAGCGCGTAAACTTTATGAACAGGAAAGCTTAAACATCAAACTTAAAGCATTGCGAGGAAAATATGGCATTAAGCAGGAAGAAGTTGACAATTTTTCTCAAACTGCTGTATCAAAGCTGGAAAAACGAAAGGACATAAAAATTTCTACTCTTATTGATTATCTTGAAAGTTTGGGTTTTGGACTGGAAATAACTGCATTGCCAAAAAGAAACAATGCAAAAAAAGAAGTTTTATTGAGAACATAGTTTGTAATACCGCATCTCTCAAGGAAACATTGCCATTTGGCGACAGCATAAGGGGATAATTAGCCCAGCAAAAAATTCCTAAACTCTTCCACAGAGTTAAAATATGCAATGGTATTTTCTTTCATATATTGTTTTATCTCCGGAATATTATGGCTCCATCCTGCGGCAACGATATCAACTCCTGCATTTTTTCCCATAATAACTCCGGGCTTAAGGTCATCAATTATTATAGAATCTTTTGGAGCTATTCCAAACAACTCAAGGCTGGTTATTACAGGCCATGGATTCGGCTTCCGTTTTGTTGCATCGGTTGTCCAGCCAAAAATCATATCCGGTAAAAAAGATTCTTCTCCAAAAAATCCGTTAGTCTTATAATCCCTTTCAATAAGATCTTTATCTGAATGAGAAACAACAACAATCTTTCCACCCCTGTTTCTGTATTGAATAAGTGTTTCTATAATTCCTGGAAAAAAATCAGAAGTAATTTCTTCGGCATATTTTCTCCATATCCCATATTCTATTTCAACTTCTTCATCTGTCATGCGCAAATCTTCTTTCATATATTCCATGATTCCGGGATTAAAATTCTTTTTAAACCACTCATCAAGAGAAAGAGGCGGGAGTTGCGGCCTCATTATTTTCATAACTTCTATATGCGCTCTGTGGTGAATTATCGGAGTGCTGTTTACAGAGGTATCATCATGATCAAGAAAGAGACATTTATATTTAAGAGTTTTACTCAAAATCTTCCCTTATAACATCTATAGCGCTTTGAATAACCCCAAATGGCGGGCTTATTTGTATCCCTTTTACTGCTGGTTTTACTGCAGCAAGAATTTCCCGCGCAATTAAAATTCCTTCCCTTACGCCCTCTTCCTTTGTTTTGGTTTTTTCCATTCTTTTCATTATATAATCAGGAATAGTAACGCCCGGAACTTCGTTGTTAAGGAAGAGGGCATTGCGGTACGAAGCAAGCGGCCATATTCCGGCAATTACAGGAATTTTTGTCTCCTTTATCTTGTCTATAAAATTTAAAAGATGTTCATAATCAAAGACCGGCTGTGTAATAAAATAATCTGCGCCTGCTGCTGCTTTTAAAAAACAGCGTTCAATTTCCCGCTCAAGCCCTGTTGTTGCAGGATTTGCCCCTGCCCCTATTACAAAACTTGTCTGCCCGGGAAGTTCTTTTCCGCCAAAATCTATCCCTTTATTAAGTCTTTTCGCAAGAGTAATAAGCCCTATAGCATCAACATCAAAAACTCCGGTTACATCTGGATAGTTTCCAACCTTTGGAGGATCCCCTGTAATTATAAAAATATTTCTTAAGCCAACTGCCTGAAACCCAAGCAGCTCGGATTGTATCCCTATAAGATTTTTATCTCTGCAGCAGATATGCGGTATTGTTTCGATCCCTGCTTTTTTTTCTATTTCAAGAGCTGTTATTCCCACAGAAATTCTTGAAGACGCGCGCGGGCCATCAGGCAGGTTAACATACTGAATTCCTTTTGATTTTAGCTCTGCGGAACGGGCAATAATTTTTGATAGATCTGTGCCCATTGGCGGGACAAGCTCCACTGTTGTTATCCAATTTCCATCTGCAATTGCTTTTCCCAAAGAAGAGCGTTCTTGCAATAGAAGTTCCTCTTTTTCCTGCACATCTTTTTCTGTTACAGCAGTAACTTTAACTTCCGAAACAGCACCCAGAGCAAGAATCATTCTTCCTGCTTCTTTTATATGTGCAGGGCTTGTTCCGCAGCACCCTCCTATGGCAGATGCTCCTGCTTCCAAAAATTTAAGCGCATAGTTACCGAAATATGAAGGAGATGCAAGATAGACATTTCTGTTATCGATTTCCCGCGGTAATCCTGCATTGGGCATAACAGAAATAGGCTTTTTTACAAAAGGTTTTATTGCCATCAATATTTCAAGCATGTGGTCGGGCCCTACTGCACAGTTGACTCCAAGCACATCTATATTCGGTTCAGCTTCAAGCTGCTTTGCAATGGAAGGAGCCTCTCGTTTATACTCTTCAACATTAAGAGGTCCAAGAGTAAATTGTGCCTGAACAGGTATTTGGGGAGCGATCGACTTTGCAACTTTTACAGCAAGAAGAAGTTCTGTTACATCTCTGAAAGTTTCAAAAACAATAAGATCTATTTCCTCACTAACAAGAGCAGAGATTTGAATTTTAAATGCTTCTTCTGCTTCTTTTATACTGATCGGACCAAGAGGAGCAAGCCGCTGGCCAATAGGGCCTACAGAACCGGCAACATAGATATCATCTCCTGCTTCTTTTCTTGCGATCCTTACCGCAGCCCTGTTTATCTCTTCTGTTTTATTTTCAATCTGATAAGTTCTAAGTTTTATTGGATTTGCGCCAAAACTATTTGTTTCAATAACTTGCGCGCCTGCCTCAATATAGCGTCTGTGGATACTGCCTACAAGAGCAGAATTGGAAATAGAAACTTCTTCAAAGCAGCTATTAAGAGGAACTCCTTCTTCATAAAGCATTGTTCCCATTGCGCCATCAAAAAGAATTATCCCTTTTTTAATTCTTTCAAGATACTTTACTCTCACTATATGTTCCTTAATTAAAAAATTATTCCCTCATCTTTCTGATATTTCTTTATAACAGATACAAGATCAAATTTTCCATCATAAAACGCTTTTCCTGTAATAATACCTCTTATTTTATTGCCTGTGGAAGGATCTTCTATAATTTTCCTAAAATCATCTTCCCCGCTTATGCCGCCCGAAATAATAACAGGAAGTCCCGACTCATTTGCTATTAATTTACTGTTTTCAATGTCAGGTCCGGATAGTGTTCCATCTTTTGAAATATTTGTATAAATAATACTGCAAAAACCAGCCTCTGCGGCTTTTTTGGCAAGATCAATGTCTCTGATACCGGAACCCTGTTCCCAGCCGGATATACGGACTTCTCCGTCAAGAGCATCAATACCAGCGATAAATTTTTTACCGTATTTTTTGATCCAGCCCATACATTCATTGGGATGTTTTGCAAAAATAGTTCCAAGAATAAGCCTGTCAATTCCTATTGAAAGTATCTCGTTGATATCTTCTTCGCTGCGGATGCCTCCCCCGAGTTCAAGGGTTGCTTTTACCTTACTTCTTATAGCTGATATGATTTTTCTGTTGTTTTTTCCTTTTCCCTGCGCAGCATCAAGATCAACGATATGGATCCTTTTTGCTCCTGCTTTTTCAAGACCAACAGCAACTGCTGCTGCATCATCTCCATATACTGTAACTTTATTGTAATCGCCTTTATACAGCCTTACGCACTTTCCATCAAGAATATCAATTGCTGGTATAATAAGCACTATTCTTCTCTCGCTACTTTGAATCTTTTAACTTTTTTAGTCGAAGTCATTTCAAGCGGATTATCCAATATTCCTATTTTCGTTATCCACATATACTGCGGCATTTCTTTGTTTATTTCCGCTACATCTTTTTTAA
>Ga0123353_10001427_pt1 | contig 29228 bp, 28 predicted proteins | sample TergutLab28metaG_3_FD_92763 | JGI IMG/M metagenome (GOLD analysis project Ga0123353, IMG submission 92763) | Labiotermes labralis P3 segment gut microbial communities from Petit-Saut dam, French Guiana - Lab288 P3 | ecosystem: Host-associated > Arthropoda: Insects > Digestive system > Gut ...
CTTTCGTGCTTCAGGGATATTTTCAATCCAGATTTCGGGTAGTTGGCTTTCAGCAAAACGTTGGAAGAGTTCTACCAAGCCATACTTTCCCTGTTTTACGTTGTAATAACTTTCTAACGAAGGAGTTGCTGTTCCGAGAAGCACAGGTGCATGATGCAATTTTCCCAGCACCACCGCAGCATCGCGGGCGTGGTAGCGTGGTGCTGGATCTTGCTGCTTGTATGAAGCATCATGTTCCTCGTCCACAATAATAAGCCCCAAGTTTTGATATGGCAAAAGTAGCGCTGAACGCGCACCAAGAATCAACGAGTATTTTTGTCCCTCATTATTCTCATGTTGTAAAACTCTGTTCCAAATCTCCACCCGCTCAAACTCATTAAACCGTGAATGATACACTCCAACTTTGTTTCCGAAATATTTTTGCAAACGACTCACAATCTGCGAAGTGAGTGCAATTTCAGGCAATAGGTACAACACCTGTTTCCCTTGTGCCAACACCTCATCAATCATCTTCATATAGATCTCCGTTTTGCCACTACCGGTAATGCCATGCAATAAAACCACCGAAAATTGCTGAAAAAGTTTCTTTATTTGTAAAAAACTATCTTTTTGCACTTCCGACAGATGGATGTCGTTAATATCATTCATTGAAGAAACATCGGGCAAACGACTGCTTTGTACTTCTTTTTGAATCAACACATTATTGTTAATTAACGTCTGCAAAGAGGAAGTCGAACATTCCGATTTTTTCAAGAGCTCTGTTCTTTTCACGCTATTTTCATCTCTTTTTAGCATTAAAAATGCCAATAACAGTTGCGATTGTTTTTCTGTTTTTTTTGAGGCACTCAATCGGTCTAACAATTCAAAAAGCGCAGGTTCATCATTCAAATAATTGTCTTGTAAAAAAATGTAAGACTCTTTTTTAGTACGGTACGGATTTTTAATCTCTTCGGTGGTGAGTATCACGTTTTTCTCTACCAATGATTTGATAACGGGAAAAATCTTTTGAATCTCCACAATTTTTTGCACCTCTGTAACCGTAAGATGCTGTCGGTAAGTCAATGCTTCTGTAATTTTCAGTTCTCGTTCGGTGAGCATTGAAATGTCGCCATCAAAATTGGGGTGCAGCATAATAAGTGTTTCGCCCGCTAATTTTAGTCCGGAGGGCATAGCAGCACCCATCACCTCTCCTGCATGGCACAAATAGTAGTGTGCCAACCACTTCCAGAGTTCGAGTTGTTTTTCCGTAACAATAGGTGCGGCATCAATAATATCAATCACATATTTAACATTTGGAAAAGAAGGGGCATGAGTATGCACATCCACCACCAAGCCTGCGTAGAGTTTATTCTTCCCAAACGGCACCACTACCCTTGTACCTGTTTTTATCTGCTCATTCAAATCGTGTGGTACACGATAGGTGAAAGTAGCGGGCAAGGGAAGAGGAAGGAGGATGTTGGCGAAGAGGGTGAGCATAAAAGTGATTTTAGATATTAGATATATAACATATTATTATCATTGATAATCCCCCAAAATCTCTCAATTGAGCGTAGTCGAACTAATTTTCTTCATAATAATACGAATAATCTATTCCTTTCATAAACATTTCGCGGCTGTTGATTTCATCGGTTAGGGCGTTTTTCAGCAAGTTTTTTAGTATCGTACTGTTTGCAGGACTTTTTATCATTGCGCTCAAATAATCGTTTTTACTGATTTTACTCCAATCTACACATTTTTTCAGGCGTTTTTTCAGTATCAAATCAAGCCAAATGCGAGTGCTTCGCCCATTGCCTTCCATAAACGGGTGGGCAATATTCATTTCCACATATTTAGTGGCAATTTCTTCAAATCTGTTTTCGGGCATTTGTTCAATTTGCTTTAATGTATTGCTTAGAAATTGAGCCATTGCAAACTGAAAGCCGCCTTTTGCGATATTTTTTTGACGTATTTTTCCCGAAAAGTCGTACAACCCGCCGAACAAATAGGCGTGAATTTGCTGCAATCCTTTAATTGTTCCAACTTGAATACCATCTATCAAGTTACTTTCAAACAGCGAATATGCCTTTTTCTTGCTTTGTCCGTCAATGGTGTTGTCGCTGTACAGAAACCAATCAAGAAATTTTAGTGCCTTGTTGTTAGGAAAATTTTTCGCTAATTCTATTATTCCCTCACTGTCAAAACAATCTGTTTCGCGTTTCTTGCCGTCAGGGGCGATTAGTTTCAACCCCTTACAATTTGTAAGGAGTTCGCTGTTGGTTTTCTTTAAGCGGTTTTTTAGCACATACCAATAGTTTCGTGCATCGCTGCTTTCGCTTAAAATGGCAACAATATCTACAATAGAAAACCACCATTTGTTGTTTTCTTCGTCCCAAATGGCTCGGACTTCACGGTCGTTAAAAAAACGGATTGAAATTTTACTCATATTTCTCAAATGTTAATAATTTATTTCTGTAATACTTAAAATCTTTATATCCTGCTTTATACAATCTGCGGCAAAAATACAACTTTATTTGTAGATTAGAGAATCCCTTGATTTTAAAAAATGATATTGGGTATGGTAATTAACACCTTACTTCTGAATACTCTCCACCGGATTGGCGTTTGCCGCTTTCACACACTCGTAAAAAACAATGAGAAAAGCGATGAACAAAGCCACCAAACCGCCCGCAAGGAAAATCCAAACGTTTAACGAGATACGCATCGGGTAATCTTTGAGCCAGCCCGTCATGAAGTAATAGATAATAGGAATGGCGATGAAAAAAGCAAGAATTACCAACGACAAATACCCTCTCAATAGTTTGATGTTGATTTGGTTGCTGTTTGAACCAAACACCTTACGTATAGCTATCTCTTTTTTTCGCTGGCGGATAAAATAGATCGCCATGGCATACAATCCAAGTGACGAAATGATGATCGCCATAGTGGTAAATACTGTGAGTATTACAGATGTATTTCGTTCACCCTCACACATATCCCTTAGAATATCTTCAATATATTGTCCCATAAAAACATCTCCTTCGGAAACTTGTTCATAAACGGCTTTCACATCATTAAGGGCTACTAAGGGATCTCCTTTCACTTTTATGAGAAACGACCAAACCCATGAATCTTCAGGGAAGTTACTATAATATAAATAGACAGGTCCAATTTTTTGGTTGTATCCTCTGTACCTAAAATCTTTTACAATTCCTGCAATCTCTTGTTTGTAGTTTCCGATAGAAAAAGAAAGCATATCGTAGGGCAGTTCCAGCTCTTTCATGGCGGTTTCATTCAACCAAACACCACCACCGCCCATTTTATTATCTTGCACTACTTTAAATCCCATCATTTTAAAATACGCGGAATCACCTCCAAACACCTGAAAACTAATGGACTTTCCATCAGCACCTGCTGTGTTGTTATTTCCGCCGTTTGGGGGATAGCCGTGACAAAACGCCACATCCTCCACATTTGCTAAATTCAATAACTCATTTTTAAAAGTTCTTGATGTCGGCATGTCAAAACTGCTATTATCAATATTAATAATGTTTTCGGTATTATAACCCAAATCTGCATGTAACAGATGGCGTACTTGAAGAAACATAATTAAAGTACAGGTAATAAGCGCTATGGTAATAATATTTTGAATGGTGATGAACACTTTGCTGAACACCATTTTTGTTTTTTGCACAAAAGCCCCTTTTACTACTTCAACAGGTTTGAATCTTGAGATGATGATCGCAGGAACTAACCCCGAAACAACTCCTATAACCGTTACAGCTATAATATTGAACATCAGAAATTCAAAAGTTAAATTTCCGAAAACCGACAGTTCCGTATTCAATAGACTTGCGGCAGGTTTTTCTAAGAAATGGGCAAAAAGGAGCGCAATAAAATAGGCTAAGAAAGTGATTATTAGCGATTCTGCAATCAATTTAGAAAAAACGGAAAACCGCGAAGCCCCCACCAATCGCCGCGTTGCCATCTCTTTCGCCCTAAAACCCGATTGGGCAACCGTTAAGTTGATATAATTGATAATGGCAAATATTAAAATCAGAAAACTTACAGAGATGAGAATCCACACCAATGTTTTATTTCCCTGATTAAATCCATTAGTCTTAATATCAGAAAAATAAACCTCACGTAAAGGGGTTAATAATACCTTTTGCCAATGTTTAATTTTGTAGGGCCAGTATATTTCATTAAAAAGATGGAGCATATTCGGTATTTGTTCCTGAATATTAGTACCTTGTTTGGTTAAAATAAACATGATACTGCCGCCCGCATTGCTCATATCGGGGTCTGTAATACTTGAATTAGAATGAGCAATCTGCTCCATTCTAAGTAGTACTGCATAATTTGGGAAAATGGAGTTTTCAAAGTTTTTAAAGACGCCGGTAATCTGCACTTCCAAACCGTTCAGGTTGAGGTTTTTGCCCAACGGGTCTTGCTCACCGAAAGCAGTATGGGCAAACTCTTCAGAAATTAGTGCGCTGTTCATGGCTACAAGCGCTGTTTTCTTATCACCCATTTTCAACTCAAAATCAAACAGTTCAAAGAAAGTGGTATCGGCAAAAGTGATAGAAACATTAAACTTCTGCTCTCCAATCATCGCGGGGACTCCACCCCATGCTGCACAAACGCAGATTTTTTCAATCTCAGGGTATCTATCTATGAGATGATCTGCCAACCTGTAAGCACATCCATAAACCTGCTCGTTCCCCAAAACATAAATCCTGTCTGCCTTAGAATGAAAGTTATCGGCGGACAACTCATTTTTTGTATAATTTGCAATGAGGATAACAAAAATCAGCGAAACGATTAGCCCGAACAAACAGATAAAGCTGTAGGTTTTATTGCGGCTCCAAAAAACGAGGGAGGATTTTAGGGACATAGAGGCTAGTGGTAAAAAAACCTTATCATTTTGGACAAATACATAATGTAATCCAAAAAAACGTTATAATTATATTATTATTTTGTAGGTCTGTAGTGATTATCGCATAACATAGCGGCATGAACAAGCCGCGGTGGCATAAAAGTAATAAACATGGAATCATTTTTTACATGCTTATGAGATTTTAATTTTTTTTTCCTTTTTTTGCGCTGTTATAATTTTCACCCCAATGAATATAAAAAAAAGGTAACAAAATAAATTACCAAGCTATTCGCATTAATTCAAACACTATGTCCCAAAAAGATTCCGTACCGAAAAAAAAGAACACAACCCAGCCCAATAAAAAGAAAAAGCAAGTCAAATTCAATTACTTATGGCTATATGCAATGCTTGTAGTTGCTTTACTGCTATTTATGCAAAATCCAAACTTATCAAAAGTAAGAGAAGAGATTGGCAGCCTAAAATTAGAACGTCTAATTATTAGTAAAGATATTGAATCGGTGCGCTATATTCAAAAAAGTAACACAGTAGAGATTTTTTTGAAAGAAAAAGCTATTAAGACCAAAGGAGATTATGAAAAGTTTCGGGAGAAAAATGAAGCGGGTCCTCAGTTTTTTATTACAATTTCTGATTTTAATACTTTTAATACCAATGTAAAAGATATTCAAGATAAAGCAGTTCAAGAATATATGAAAGAGAATCCTGATGCCCATGAAGTAGCTGTAAGGAGTGATTATAATTTTGATATAAAACAAGACACAAGCAAAAGTTGGGGTTTTGATCTATTCTGGATCATCTTGATGGTTCTTATATTAGTATTTATGATTTCTTCATTCAGAGGGCTTCGTGGCGGTGGTCCGGGTGGAATATTCAATATTGGAAAATCGCGGGCGCAGCTGTTCGATAGTAAAACAAACGACAACATTTCTTTTAAAGATGTAGCCGGCTTAGAGGGCGCTAAGTATGAGGTAGAAGAGATTGTAGATTTTCTTAAAAATCCAAAGAAATATACGGAATTGGGAGGGAAGATTCCAAAAGGCGCATTGCTTGTGGGTCCTCCCGGAACGGGTAAAACTTTGCTGGCAAAAGCAGTAGCCGGTGAAGCCAAGGTACCTTTCTTTTCGCTATCAGGGTCTGATTTTGTAGAAATGTTTGTCGGAGTAGGCGCTTCCCGTGTACGCGATCTATTTCAAACAGCAAAAGCAAAAGCGCCCTGTATCATCTTTATTGATGAAATTGACGCCATTGGACGCGCTCGCGGAAGAAACGTGATGTCTGGCGCCAACGACGAGCGCGAAAATACTCTAAACCAATTACTTACTGAAATGGACGGTTTCTCTACCAATACAGGCGTTATTATTTTAGCTGCCACAAACAGAGCCGATATTTTAGACAGAGCGCTGTTGAGGGCAGGGCGCTTCGACCGTCAAATTCACGTAGAACTACCCAATGCCAACGAGCGCAAAGGAATTTTTGAAGTACATGTAAGAAGCTTGAAACTTAGCCCGGAAGTAGATTTAGAGTATTTTGCAAAACAAACCCCTGGGTTTTCAGGTGCCGATATTGCCAACGTGTGTAACGAATCGGCCTTGATAGCAGCACGACACGGCAAGAAAAATGTTGATAAGGCAGATTTTTTGGCTGCCATTGACAGAATAATCGGAGGTTTGGAAAGACGTGGAAGCATGATCTCTCCAGAAGAAAAGAAAGTGATTGCCTATCACGAATCGGGACACGCTGCGGTGGGCTGGCTTTTAGAGCATGCCTCCCCGCTGGTGAAAGTTACGATTGTGCCGCGTGGCAAAACATTAGGCGCTGCCTGGTATCTGCCCGAAGAGCGTCACATCACCACAACCGAGCAAATGTTTGATGAGCTGACTGCCACATTGGGCGGGCGCGCTGCAGAAGAAGTAGTATTCGGGAAAATTTCTACCGGCGCGCTGAGCGACCTTGAGAAGGTTACAAAACAGGCGTATGCCATGGTGGTTTTTTACGGATTGAATGAAAAAATTGGAAACATGAGCTTTTACGATTCTACCGGGCAACAAGAATATTCACTAACTAAACCATATAGCGAAAAAACAGCACAACAAATTGATGAAGAGATTAGTAAGCTCATTGAATCGGCTTACAGGCGCGCTAAAGATATTCTAGACGGGAATAAAGAGAGATTAACACAACTAGCGGAGATATTAATTGAAAAAGAAGTTATTTTTGCCGAAGATTTGGAAACAATTTTTGGAAAACGTAAACATCAACCCGAAAAATTAGCCTGATTATGCCAAGCACTACCTTCGATTCATTGAATACCACTACAAAAGAGAACATGCGAAGAAAAATTCGCCATGCGCTCACCCAAAAAAGTGCCAGCAAATTTCCATATATTGATATTCACGCCGATCTTTTTGAAAAACCGGAAAATATTCTCGCTGAGTTTTGTAACAATTTTAGAAATGCCGGCGGAAAGTTTATTATGTGTAACAAAGATAATTTTGTGGAGCTCTTGTATAAGCTGATTGTAGGGCAACGTTATGGAACAATCCTTAATACCAACAACTCTATCTCTCCAGCGCTTACCAAGCGTAATCTGAACTATATCACTTGCATTGATGCCCACCAACAGGTAGATGTTGCTATTGTGTATTCAGATATGCTGATTGCAAGAACAGGAAGTATGCTGTTTACCCAAAAGTATTCTCTATATCCCTCCGTTAGGAATATTACGAAAGATATTATTGTAGTTGCTTTTGAAAAAAATCTTGTACTTGATCTAAAAGATGTCTTCTATTTGCAACAGGAAAAAAATCAAGGGAACCTCTATGACTTTGCTGAAATAATTACCCCCACAAAGCCTGTAAATGATAAGGGCGAAGAAAACTATTCTCCCCTTGATCCCCGTTTTATTTTACTGCTTATTCAATAAATAGATGAGAAAACTGATCACTCGCACCATTACAGGGATACTCTATTTATCTGTCTTGGCAGTTGCTTTTTTCTGCTCAAAATATGTGCTACTAGGGGTTTTTACCATTTTTCTACTCATTGCCGTCGTAGAATATATTAATTTAGTTCAGAAATTCCCTGCTCCAAAAAGCAATTTACAGCGCTTAATCCAAAGAATAATATTGCCCACAGTTTGGATCATTCTTCCAATACTGTTGTTGGAATATTGGTGCGTCGCTTTGAATGCAACTCCATTTGTAGTTGCAATGTTTATCATTTTGTGTGCCAACGACACCTTGGCGTATGTATTTGGTTCTTTGTTCGGAAAGCATAAAATGTGGACTAAAGTATCGCCTAAAAAAAGTTGGGAAGGGTTCATCGGGGGGCTAATATGCACAATGATTGCCGGTTGGCTTCTTGTTAAAATTCCTTATTTTCAAAACGATATTTTCACTAACCCTTATATTTGGACAGGTTTTACTTTTATAGTCATCATAGCTGGTACCTTTGGCGATTTTGCTGAATCTATGCTGAAACGATACGCACAACAAAAGGATAGCGGCACCATCCTTCCAGGGCATGGCGGCGTATTAGACAGAATCGACTCTATGCTTTTTGCTGTTCCAGCGGGATTTTTTTATTGGAGGATATTTGTAACTTGAGATTTAAAAATTTGAATTATATGAGAATAAAACACAAAACTCTCTTCAAAATTTAGCCAAAAAATTCTCAGTGCTCATAAACAAGAAAAAAATATGGATATTTGCACCCATTTTTTTAAATCATAAACAATGCTTAGAACTCATACTTGTGGAGAATTAACAATTAGCAATGTAAATCAAAATGTTACCCTTTGTGGATGGGTGCAAAAAAATAGAAAATTGGGCGGAATGCTCTTTATTGACTTGCGCGACAGATATGGAATAACACAATTGGTTTTTAATAGTGAACTGAATGATGAACTATGCAAAACCGCCGAACATTTTGGCAGAGAATGGGTAATTCAAGTAAAAGGTACAGTAGCAGAACGTTACAGCAAAAACAAAAATATCCCTACCGGAGATATCGAAGTTTTTGTTGATGAGGTTGCCGTTCTAAACAGGTCGGAAGTGCCTCCTTTTACTATTGAAGATGAATCGGACGGTGGCGACGAACTGCGCATGAAGTACCGCTATTTGGATTTGCGCCGCAACCCCGTGAAAGACAACATTATATTCCGCCATAAACTCGGTATCGAAGTGCGAAATTATATGAACAGTATCGGTTTTTTAGAAATAGAAACACCTTTTTTAATTAAATCCACACCAGAAGGCGCCCGCGATTTTATTGTGCCATCTCGAATGAACCAAGGGGAATTTTACGCACTTCCCCAATCGCCCCAAACCTTTAAACAACTGCTGATGATTTCGGGCTACGACCGCTATTTTCAAATTGTGCGTTGTTTTAGAGATGAAGACCTGCGCGCAGACCGCCAACCCGAATTTACTCAAATTGACTGCGAAATGTCGTTCGTTGAACAAAACGATATCCTGCAAACTTTTGAAGGATTGATTAAACATATTTTTAGAAAAGTTAAAAATATTGAAATTGAGGAAATTCCGCGTATGACTTATGAGGACGCAATGCGCTTGTATGGCAGCGACAAACCCGATATTCGCTTCGAAATGCAGTTTGTAGAATTAAACGACAAACTAAAACACCGCGATTTTTCTGTTTTTAATAATGCAGAATTGGTGGTGGGAATTGTGGCAAAAGGGTGCGCTAATTACTCGCGAAAACAGTTAGATGCCCTGACCGACTTTGTAAAACGTCCTCAAATTGGCGCAGGCGGATTGGTGTACTTGTTGTGCCAACATGATGGTACATTCAAATCTTCCGTTGATAAGTTTTATGACCAAGAGGATTTAAAGGCGGTTACAGAAAAATGTAAGGCAGAAGCGGGCGACCTCATCTTAATCATGTCGGGGGAAAAAGAGAAAGTACGCAAGCAACTTTGCGAATTGCGCTTAGAGATGGGTAAACAACTTGGTTTGCGCAAAGCCGGCGAATATAAACCGTTGTGGGTAATTGATTTCCCGTTGTTAGAATGGGATGATGAAACACAACGCTACTATGCTAAACACCACCCGTTTACCTCGCCCAAACCGGAACAGATAGATTTGTTGGATACTGACCCCGGCGCAGTAAATGCCAACGCTTACGACCTGGTAATCAACGGCTCTGAAATTGGCGGAGGCTCTATACGTATCTACAACAAAGAGTTGCAACAAAAAATGTTCTCTGTGTTAGGATTTTCTCAGGAAGAAGCGCAGCATCAGTTCGGTTTTTTGATGAACGCATTCCAGTACGGCTGCCCGCCACACGGAGGCATCGCGTTCGGTTTCGACAGAATGTGCGCCATATTGTGCGACTCAGAATCTATCCGCGACTTTATCGCCTTCCCAAAAAACAACTCCGGACGAGACACCATGCTCGATGCCCCCTCAACAGTAGCACAAGCACAAATGGCAGAGCTGGGGATAAAATTGAGAATTGAATAGGCGCACTCCTAAAAATTAACACACTACTTTCAATGCAATTCAATCTATATAGGAACAGGCAGGTATGGAGAATGTAACAATTTACTGTTTAAAACGCGCAATATTGAACGCATGGCACTCTCTCCAATAGGCTCCTTTCTTGGAATAGAGACAAGTTTATTCACCGCTACCTTACATTTACACCATCAGGCAGATTTTAGATACCCTTGCGAAGTTCAGGGACCGGAATGGCCTTTTGATAACGGTGGCTTTACAGGCGGCAAAAGGTTGTTGCATTTTGATGATGAGATGATAAACTTTAAACCTTAAGAGCGCCCCAATTTGCACAGCAAAACTTTTGCACATTAATAAATTATAAATAGATAGATAGATAGAAAAAGACGTTTTTTTTATCAAAGTTAATAATAATTTATTAATTTTGCAGCGATTATTCTTTTTAGATAATAGTTACCAAAAAGAATTAATAAAATATGAAACATCAATTATTAAAATTAGCAGCATTATTGCTTATTATTGCAGAACTTGCCTCTTCATGCAATCCTCCTCCCCCTGAACCCGACTCTTATCCCATTGACATCTCTTTTACCGAATACTCGCTACTTGATACTCATTGCCAATGGCAAAACCTGCCTTACGATGAAAAAGTAATCATTATTAACAGCAACGAAGAATTGGAAAAATATATTTCCTGTACGGAAGACAGTTATCCGGCTATAGATTTTTCTAAACACACGTTGCTGTTGATAAGCGGGGAAACAACAGGAATGATATAAGAATTAAGAAAACTGAAAAATCTCCAACTTCAAAATAAATATTACCCTTAAAAATATAAAGCAATGGAAACAAAAACTCTTTTAACAAAATCTTTTTCTTTTATTAAAGTTACCATTTTTCTTTTAGTATGCACCAATCTATTAATGCCAAGAATCATAGCACAGATGGAATACACTCCTTTCCCGAAAGGAAATATTACGTGGCAAAGCAAAGGATTCGGATGTTATTCTGATACACTCTACCATTTCACACTTTCTATAGATACTGCGTCAATAGCCATAGACAACAAAAATTACAATAAAATTTTCATTAATGATATTTTTTCTCAGAAATATGTTGGAGGAATAAGAGAGGAAGATAAAAAAATCTATTTATATCATCTTGGTGAACATCTTATCTATGATTTTGGTCTCGAAATAGGTGATACATTATTAATTAATAATATTTTTGTTAACATTAGAGTTGAACATTTTGGCAATGTGAACGTTTTAATTACTAATTCTGACTTTCACTATATCCAATTTATTTATATTGTAATAGACAAAAGTATAATAACCTTAGAAAATGGAGAAGAGAGAAATACACTTATTGTAGATAGATATATCTGTAACTTTCATGATGCACCCGATATTGTTTATACTTATTTTGATGCTACTTATGAGTGGGTGGAGGGGTTAGGTACCATTGGCGGACAGGGATTTTTTACACATTTGGATTTTGAACATAAATATTTTTACACACCTGTCTATTTAGAATGTATTTGCCAAAACAATTCAAAATTATTTGGCACTAATTCGTATTGTTGCCAAAATGTTCATATAAACGAAAATATTCAACAACCTATTAAGATTTATCCTAACCCTACGACAGGAGAATTAATAATTAATAATGAACAATTAATAATTAACAATATTGAGGTTTTTGATATTTATGGTAGAAAATTATTATCTCATCATCTAATCACCTCATCATCTAATCATCTCATCACCTCATCATCTCATCATCTAATCAACATTTCGCACTTGCCGGCAGGGCTTTACTTAGTAAAAATAACCACTGAGGCAGGGGTGGTTGTGAAGAAGGTGGTGAAACAGTAAATTTTTAAATTTTAACCTTTAAATATTATGAACACTAACAACGAATTTAACTCATTTAGTTTAATCAATTATGTTTGGAAACGGCGAAAACTGTTTCTCATTGTTTGCTGTATTGCAGGAGTGCTAACCATTGTTTTTACGCACAGAATATTTATTCGCCCGCAATTTTCGGCTACAACTATTATTTATGCGCCACGAACCAACTCTGTATCAAAGGCTATAAGCAATGAGTACAACGGAAACGAGAGGTTGGATATTAAAGCTTATGCCATTGAAGAGGCGACAGAGCAAATGATGGAAATCCTTAATTCCAGAGAATTAAAAGATATGCTTATCGAAAAGTACGACTTGGTAAATTATTATAAAATTAAAACGAATAGTAAAGGATGGAAAGCCAAGCTGTATGAAATTATGAAAAAAGTTGTAAATGTAAAGAGAACACAGTATGGAGCAATTGCTATTTCGGTTTCAGATTGGTGCCCTGAACAGGCAGCCCAAATGGCGAATGATATTGCGGAAGAACTTGATATTATTAAGAATAACATCGAACGCGAACGCGCATTGGCAGCCTGCAAAGCCATGGAAATTCAAATCAAAGAGGCTGAGTTGCAACGACAGGCGGTTAATGATTCATTGGATGCGTTGGCTAAAAATGGCGTCATAGTTCTAGAATATCAGGTAGATAGAGTTATGCAACAGTATGCTATTGCCATTGCAGCAGGAAATACGGCAGGAGAGCAACGCTTAAAAAGAGAGATTGAAAAAATGGAAAAATGGGGACATATCTCTAATGCGCTCATTAGAGAACAATATTATTTAAGTGAACAGATCGCTTTTATTAAAATGAAATTGCTGAATGCACAAATGGACTATTACGGAAATATGCCGGTTAAGTTCGTGATTCAGAAAGCAGTTGCCCCTGATAAAAAAAGTTACCCCAAGCGAATTATTTATCTCATTATCTCTGTTCTCGGAACCTTTATTGTAACCCTGATGATTCTTCTCTTTATAGACAAAATAAAAAGAGAGATAAATTTGGATGAAGATACAAATAATACACAAAAACAGGAATGAGTAAAAAACACTCTATTGCACTTTGGGGAAGTTTAGCGTTTATTCTAATCAATAGCATTGCAATAAGCCACGAATTTTATTATGTTCCTGTTCTTAGCGCAGTTGCCGTAGTTCTTTATTTGCTTTTTTTTAGAGCAGACTTGCTAATTTATTTAATGGCTTTTATTACGCCATTTTCTATTGATATCGCCGATGAAAAGTTCTCGGTCGGGCTTTCAATTCCCGCAGAAATAATAATGATTTTACTTACTTTTCTCTTTTTCATACGACTGCTTTATGATATTAGATTAGAAAGAAAAATTGTTTTGCATCCCGTCTCCATATTAATCTACATCTATTTGGCATGGATGTTAATTACTTCTATTACAAGCGAAATCCCTTTGGTGTCTTTTAAGTTTCTGGCTTCCAAAATTTGGTTTATTACAGCCTGTTATTTTTGTGTAATTCAGCTGATTAAAAATGATTTTAAAAAGATAATTACTTTTATAAACTGTTATGCGTTTTCTTTGGGTGCTGTGATTGTTCATACAACTATAAAATATGCTCTTTCCGGATTTTCCAAGCATAATTTACATTGGATCATGAATCCGTTTTACAACGACCATACGGCTTACGGCGCCGCCATTGCTTTTATTATACCGTTTATAATTGCGTTTTTCTTTGTTGATGGCAAAACATCGTGGAAAAAAGCTTACTATTTGTTCTTGTTGGCGGTATTGATGCTGGGATTGGTTTTGTCGTATTGCCGTGCTGCCTGGCTCAGTATGGTGGTTGCTTTCTCGGTACTTGCAGCTATCAAAATGCGCATTAAATTGTCGTGGTTAGTTGTTGGGTTAACGTTCCTTATTTCAACGCTGTATTATTTCTCTGATGAGATTCTTTATAAGATGGGAAGAAACAGTCAGGATTCTTCGGGGCAGTTTGTAGAGCATTTGCGCTCTATAAGTAACATTACCACAGATGCTTCAAACGTTGAGCGATTAAATCGGTGGAATGCCGCCTTTGGGATGATTCAAGACCGTCCTGTGGTGGGGTGGGGACCGGGAACCTACCAGTTTGTATATGCAGGGTATCAAAAAGGGAAATATAAAACAATTATTACTACAAATTTTGGCGATGGTGGAAACGCACACAGCGAGTATATTGGTCCGTGTGCAGAAATGGGATTTCCGGGCGCAATTATTGTAATTGCCTTAATGATAGCAGTGATAGTTATAGGAATAAAAGCACACATTAGAGCAAAGGATAAAGTTCTTAAAACACTCTCTCTTTTTGCTGTTATTGCCCTTATATCGTATTACTTTCACGGCATCATGAACAATTTTTTAGATACCGACAAACTCTCTCTTCCTTTTTGGGCGGCGATAGCAGTAATAGTAGTGGTGGATATTTGGAACATGCAGGATACATCTTAAATGAATTGAGATGAAAATTTTTGGAGTATGCATTGACGGGATTGTGCAGATATATATCTTTGCCGCACAAAAAAAGCAATGAAAATCATTAATAACACCATCATTTCCGAAGAGATTTTTACCGAATGTTTTTGCTGCGACCTCCATCTATGCGAAGGGATGTGTTGTGTAGAAGGCGATGTGGGAGCACCGCTTGAACCAGATGAAATATCTGACTTAGAAGACAATTACCACATTTTTAAAAAATACATGACTCCTGAGGGGGTTAATAAAGTTGAAAAAGATGGAGCTTTTGACTACGATATGGAAGGTTCGTTTGTTACTCCGCTACTGCACAACGAAAGTTGTGCTTTTGTTTTTTTTGAAGACAATATTGCCAAATGCGCTATTGAGAGAGCTTTTTTAAACGGTGAAATTGATTTTCAAAAACCGATCTCCTGCCACTTATATCCTATCCGTGTAAAAACTTTACCTGATTTTGAAGCGCTAAACTACCACCGCTGGAGTGTCTGTCAATCTGCTTGTGTAAAAGGAAGAAATCTTAAATTACCTCTCTATAGATTCTTAAAAGAGCCATTAATAAGAAGATATGGAGAATCCTGGTACTCGGAATTGGAAAAACATTGACTTGACATTTATCTCCATCAGATTTTATATTTAAAGTAATTGCTTATTTCTATAAATTTTGTGCATCTTTGCAGCATTAAATTTTAAGATAAAAATAGATATATGCAAACAAAAACCGAAATAGCTGCCAATTGGCTTCCGCGATATACAGGAACTGCACTGTCTGGCTTTGGAAAGTATATTATCCTTACCAATTTCAAAAATTATGTTGCTAACTTTGCGGAGATTTTGAACACGGAAATTATGGGCATCAACAACCCCATGCAAAGCGCTACCAAAGACAATATTACTATTATCAATTTCTCGATGGGAAGCGCTATGGCTGCCATTATTATGGATCTGCTCACTGCTGTAAAACCAAAGGGGGTGCTTTTCCTTGGTAAAACAGGTGGACTTAAAGACTATATCGGGCTGGGAGAGCTTTTGCTTCCTATTGCTGCCATTAGGGGCGAAGGAGCCTCAAACGACTATTTCCCGCCCGAAGTGCCAGCGTTGCCCGCTTTTAATATGCAAAAAGCCATATCTTCCACTATTAGAGATTACCAGAAAGATTATTGGACAGGAACCGTATATACTACTAATCGTAGATTGTGGGAACATGACGGGCAGTTTAAAGAGTATTTGCGATCTATTAGAGCCACCGCAATTGATATGGAAACGGCAACCCTCTTCTCTGTAGGTTTTTATAATAGAATTCCGACCGGCGCACTGCTATTGGTCTCGGATCAGCCCATGCTCCCAGACGGCATAAAAACCGAAAAAAGCGACAAGTTGGTTACCGAACAATTCTCCTTAGAGCACTTAAAAATTGGCATCGACTCGCTACGACAATTAATAAATAAGGGTATGACAATTAAACACTTGAAATTCGATTATTACGAATAAACAGAGAACTTTCACCTTTTAGTATGGGCGTTTTTTCTATTATATCTTAACGCCTTCAAATTTGAATCTTTAACCGCGTTTCTCACAATCCCTATTGAAAAATGTACAGAGATAGGGTTGCCCGTAAAATCAATCACCTTGTTTAAGGTATAGTCAACAATATTATATTTCACTCTTAAACCTAAAAAAAAATTATTGCTTACGTAATATCGGTATGCGAATCCGAAATTAATGTTAAAACTTGAGGTAGAACTTGATTTCAAACCATCTTCCCTATTTTCTTTAAGTACGCCAAATACATCGTAGCCAACGCCGCTAATAACTTGTATCTCATGTCCCTTCCTTGATAATAGGTCTCCGCCAACTTCGAATCCGATATAGCCACCAAAAAAATGATTTGTCAACTCCCACTCTTCACCTTTATCTCTTCTTGCATAATAGTTTTTAGGAGCATCGATAAATTTTAGAGCAATTGTAAAATCGTAATTTAACCGCTTCTTTTTCCATCCTATCTGCATTCCCAATTCGGGATGAAGTCCAATTTTGGCAAGATCGCCTGTTGGGATCCAAATGCCTGAAAAAAAAGAGATTTGAAACTCAGGCATACCTTTATATTTATTAACAATTTCATAATATTTTTTAGACAGTAAACAATCTTCTAAAGTTTTAGATTGAAGTCGTAAAAAAAGTGCTTCATAATCATCACTATAAAATTCTGCTAAAGCATATTCTATTGATTCAGAATTATAATATGTTTTCAACTCTGCCGCCAACTTTCGGGTAAAAATATCAAACTCCTCACCAGGAGGTACATAACCGTAAAACGACTTATGATTGTCATATATATAATATCTTGCAGATTTAATCATATCCATACGGCTTTGATAATTAAATATTTGATTAAATAAGGTCTCTGTCCATAAACTATCAATACAATCCTCTGCTATCAAAGCCAATAATATTTTTGCCCTAAAAACAGGTTCTCTCATTCCGCATTTATTTTCCCAATAGGTCAGTAGATTTTTTGTAGAATCTATTTCTCTCACACCCATGTACCGGATAAAATATAAGCTGCTACTATGCGAAATATCTGAACAATCAGTGGTTTTTTGTAATAAGAGTTTATCAAAATCCTGACAAAAAACCGGAAGTGTTAATAAAAAAGTAAAAAAAACTACAGATATTTTTTTCATATGTTTTCAGTCATTAATCACTAACCACTAACCACTAACCACTATATCCGCGTGTTTGCATTTTTCTTCCTGTGAGATTTGTGTATTTATTCGTTGTAATATATCTTCTTCGGAGAGGTGGGAGTTTCTTTTTTTAATTCGGTTAATTCTAACATCTAATGGGGCGTCCACAGCAATAATCTTGTCGAAAAATGTTTCTAATCCGGCTTCAAAAATAATGGCACTTTCCATCATCACTATGTTTGAAGTCTGTTGGGTAGCCCATTCTTCAAATTTTTGCATCACCAACGGGTGAATAAATGCCTCTATCTTCTTTCTGTTTTCAGGATTTTTGAAAACAAAGGCTGTCAATTTTGAGAGGTCTAGTTTCTTATCAGTAAAAAACAGTTCTCCATACTTATCTGCAAAAAAATCCAAAATTTTTTCGGAGGCGTATAGTTTTTTTGCTTCATCGTCGGCATAAAAAACAGGAATACCTATATCTAAAAAATGCTTTGAGATATAGGTTTTCCCAGTTCCGATTCCGCCGGTAAGGGCAATTTTAATCTTTTTTTGCGGGCGCATTGGGGTCAATAGCTACGGCAGCTTTTTCAATTCTGAGCTTTGTTCCGTCCTCTACTTCAATAATAAAAATGCCTTCTTGTACATCGGTAATTTTACCGTGAATGCCTCCAATAGTAATGATTTTATCACCACGTTTCAGATTGTCTCGGAAATTTGCCATCTGTTTTTGTTTTTTTTGTTGCGGCCGAATCATAAAGAAGTAAAATACCAAAATAATGGCGCCAATCATAAGCAACATGCTCATGCTACCGCCACTTCCGCTGTTGGGTTCTCCACCTGCCGGCGGTTTTGCCAATAATAAAAATTGTAAAAAATTCATAATATTATAATTTAAGATTTAAAGGTTTATGGGTTTACCACCTTGGCAGTTACTGTCAGTACAGTTTGTGCAGGGTAGGTATTTGCAGTAACCACTAAATAACTGGTTATCTCTCCGTTTTTAAATTTCGAATCAAAAGTAACAGTTATCTCTCCTTTTTCTCCCGGCTTAATAGGTGCTTTTGGAGGAATGGAAGTGGTACAACCACATGAAGTTGCAACGCCTGATATTAATAAATTCGACTTTCCAATATTTTTAAAATGAAAAGTATAGCTTAATATTTCTCCATGAATTACTTTGCCGAAGTTGTAAGAGAGATTCTCAAACTGAATCTCCGGCATATTCGCTTTTTGTTGTTTGTCAATACCATCCGCTGTTGCAGGATTTTTAATATCCGAAATGGTAAACTCATTGCTCTTACTGCCTCCACAACTTAGAAGTAAAAGGCAGAAAGGAGAAAGCAGAAGGGAGCAAATAGAAAGTTTTAACTTTTGATTTTTCATTTTTTGTTCATTATTTAGAGTTTTCGTTTTTTGTTACCAATTAATCATTAACCACTAATTATTAATCAACCCTCTTCCTATTTTATTCAATTTCCCTTCGTTTTTGAAGTCGGTTACAACGCTGTCTAAAATGCCATTAATAAAAACGCCACTTTTTCTGGAACTGTACAATTTTGCCAGTTCTATATATTCATTTATCGTAACTTTTACAGGGATTGTTTGAAATTGAGTTAGTTCACACATTGCCATTTTCATTAAGATTGTATCAATCTCCATAATCCGTTCCGATTCCCAGCGTTGTAACTTTTCATCTATTTTTTTTTGGTATTCAGCATTATATAGCAATGTTTTACGAAACAACTCCTTATAAAAAATTATTTCCTCATCGTTTTTGAACAACGGAATAAGCGCAATATTATTGGCTTGATTTTCTTTAAATTTGTCAATATTCTTATATGCTGCCAGCAGCGCATCGTTATAATCATCAAACCAATGCACATTTTTCTCTTCCAAAAACCAGTGCAACAGTTCGCTTTCTGAAAAGATCTCGGTCAGAATCTTTCGTACAAAATCTTTATCTTCATTATAGTTTTGTTCAGGCGTGTTTAGATATTTCGAATACAAGTCAGAATTTGCTATCTCATTGTACATTTGTGCAATAAAGTCGTATCTATCGCTCCAATCTATTTTATGATTTACGCAAAATTGTTTGATATCGGTATTCTCCCCGATTTGTTTAATAACTTTGTTATCAATAAATTTTGTATTAGGATTTAGATCATCTTGGGTGGGATTTATTTTTTCTTTCAACTCGGCTAAACGTATTGAGCGGTAATGAACTATTTCTGGCAGCAAGGAGAGAAAATAGACTGAAAGTACTTGGCAATTTTGAACAGCTTGATCCAATTTTTTTGCACCTGCAGCAAAATCCTCTTTTTTGTTTTTCTCCGCTGCATAAAGCGCCTGTAGTACTTTTATTCTTAGAAATCGTCTTGTAACCATGATGAATAATGAGGTCGCAAAAATAGTATTTTTTCTTGTGTAAGTTTTTTTCATCACTTTGCTCTGGATTTTTTGGAGTACGCATTGATGAAATCAGAAAAAAACTATTTTCGCACCCGATTTTATAACGATGTGCCTATGACATAGAAAATAACGCGCTACTAAGCGCAAAAAAAACAAAAAATAGCGTTTTGCTATATTCTTGCTTCTGAAATTGCACACTTCAAGAAAGTATTACAAGAATAAGTAACGCCCGCAATTAGCGGGCTTTATTGTTTGTAATACAGGTTGTGCAAAACCTCAGAAGCGGATGATCAAGTCCGCTTTTTTATTTTCTAAAATATAAACATTTTACTTTAACCATTTTAACCCAATTAAATTCTTATATCAACATTTGCTTTGCAAAGGTCTCAATATTATGGTAAACTGTTAGCTGGGAAAAAATGAAATTTTAATGATTTTGCCCTGACTTTACCCCCCCCCAAAAAAATAGAGAGGAGTTTATAATCAAAAAAAAAAAAAAACGTTATAATTTGTGTTATTGACCGTTTTTAGTTTACAGATATATAAATTATGATTGAAACAAAGAAAAAGATTCTGTTTATCATTAATCCTATCTCTGGAGGGCACAATAAGGCTGAAATAATTAAAAATATTCCAAAGATATTAAATGGCAATAAATTTGATATTTCCTTTGCGCATACACAGTGTGCAGGTGAAGCTAAAGAAATCTCAAAAATGGCTGTGGAGAAAAATACAGACATTGTAGTAGCAGTAGGTGGAGACGGAACCATTAATGAAATTGCATCACAATTAGTAAATACAAATACGGCTCTGGCAATCATTCCGTGCGGATCTGGAAATGGACTGGCTCGAGACTTGGGAATTTCGCTCTGCTATAAAAAAGCAATCGAACATATCAACGCGATGAAAACAAAAATAATAGATGTTGGTATTTGTAATAACCAATATTTTTTTAGCCTGACCGGAGTGGGATTTGATGCAAAAGTAGCTTACGATTTTAATAGAGGAATTAAAAGACAGTTCCTGGGTTATGCATGGCATATTTTGAAAGATTATTTTAATGCCAAAGAACAATATTTTGAAATTGACATGGAAAATGAAAAAATAATAGGCGATTTTTTCTTTATAACTATCGCTAATTGCTCTCAATGGGGTTATAACGTGAAAGTTGCACCTAATGCGGAATTAGATGATGGTATTCTTGCCGTTAATTTTGGAAAAAAACCACCATTTTTTTCTCTTATCCCATTTGGATTCAAATTATTGTCCGGTAAAATTAACACCTCCAAATATAGTGTGGTTAAAAATGCTACTAAAATTTTGATAACTTCAAATAAAAAATTTTTCTACCATATAGATGGTGACACCAAGGATGTTACACAAAAAATGGAAGTAAGTATCTCTCCTAAAGCACTAACTGTTATCACAAAATAAATATCTGAAATTATTTTATTTTTGCACGCTGATTTTTTCCTTTTATGAAAAATCCCAAGTTAGCTTCTCGTTTTGCCAAAGCCATTTATGATTTTGCTGCAGAAACAAATAGTATTGAGGTTGTATATCAAGACATCTTGCTTGTTCAAAAAGTAATTACTGAAAACCAAGAGTTGAAAGTTGTGCTGGAAAGTCCAATTATTTTAGAAGATAAAAAGCAGAGGATCTTCAGACAGATTTTTAGAAAAAGCTTGAGTGTTACTGCATTTTTGTTTTTCACACTCATTCTTAAAAAACGGAGGGAGCCACAGTTGCTGATGATTTGCAAGGAATTTGTTCAAAAATATTATATTCACCATAATATAAAAGAAGCATACATAACCTCTGCGCAGCCACTGTCAGAAGAAATGAAACAATATCTAAAAAAACATATCGAAAAAGACTCTCCATACGCTTTTATCCTGCACTTTGCCGTAAATCAAAATCTTATAGGTGGAATTATTATTAAAGCAGGTGATTTATATTTTGACGCAAGCATCCAAACTAAAATTAATAAACTGAAAGCCGAAACCTTTAAAATTTTAAGCCCTTGAACCTTGAACCTTTCGACAAAATTGCAAAATCACTTCCATCCACTGTGAAATTGGTGGTGGTATCGAAATTGCGCCCTATTGAACAAATAGTAGTGCTGTATAATACAGGGCATAAGTTTTTTGGAGAAAACAGGCCACTGGAACTGAGAGAAAAATATGAAGCATTGCCTAAAGATATTGAGTGGCACTTTATCGGACATTTGCAAACTAATAAAATTAAATATATTGCACCTTTTGTTTCTTTAATTCACAGCATTGACAGTTTTCCTTTGCTACAGGAAGTGAGCCGCCATGCTGAAAAGAACAACCGCACCATTCCCTGTCTGCTACAATTTTTCATTGCACAGGAATCTACAAAGCATGGGCTTTCATGGGAAGAATGTATTAAAATATTTGAAAACCCGTTTTTTTCTTCGCTAAAAAATGTTAAAATAATCGGCGTAATGGGTATGGCTACTTTTACCGATGATAAAGCGCTGATTCGGGAGGAATTTAGAAAGTTGCATAGATATTTTACGCTACTCAAAACGCAATATTTCTTAAACGATAGTGATTTTAAAGAAATCTCTATGGGTATGAGTGATGATTATGAGATTGCAATTGAAGAGGGGAGTAGTATGGTGCGGGTAGGGAGCGCGTGTTTTTTATGAGTTTTAGCAGATAAAATACTATAATATCTCTCTAATGACTTTCGTATATAATTCATGTTCAATAGCATGTAGCTTTTCTTCAATTTCTTGCAAGGTTTCATTTCCCTCTGCTTTAAAGCACTCTTGCGCAATTATTTCTCCGGTATCAACGCCGGCATCAACATAATGCACGGTTACTCCAAATATTTTTACCCCATATTGATATGCTTGCTGAATGCCGTTTTTCCCCGGAAAAGCAGGCAACAATGCAGGGTGAATATTGACAATGCGATTATGAAAGGCTTTAAGCAGGACATCTCCAATTAAACGCATATAACCTGCCAACACAAGAAGCGAAACGTTTTTTTCAATCAAATAAAAAGCGATCTCTTTCTCATATTCCTCTTTTGAAGTATAATTTTTCGGATGGAATGAAAACACGGGAATGTTGTGCTTGTGTGCGCGTTCTACGGCAAAACAGTTCGGTTTGTCGGTAACCAAAGCAGCTATTTCGGCAGTTAGCTTGTCTTTTTCAATTTCATCAATAATTGCCTGAAAATTAGATCCGTTACCCGACGCGAATATGGCTATTTTTTTCATTATCTTATCTTCTAAGTATCTTATCATCTAATCAATATATCAACACATTACCCTCTCCTTTCACTACTTTTCCTATTTCAAACACTTTTTCTCCGCAGCCTGTTAAAACTTCCATGGTGGCGGTAGCATCTTCCTGTTTTACAATCAAAATCATCCCAATTCCCATATTGAAGATGTTGAACATTTCACGATGCGGAATGTTGCCCCACTTTTCTAAGAAGTTGAAAATGGGCGGTTTCTCCCAACTGGTTTCTACTATTTCAACTCCTTGCATTTCTTTCAACACACGCGGGATATTTTCGTCGAACCCGCCTCCGGTAATGTGGCAAATAGCATGAACATCAATACTCTTTAACACTTCCAGCACCGGTTTTACATAAATTTTTGTAGGAGTAAGCAACACCTCGCCCAACTTGCCGGCTAGTTCTTTATAATGTTTAAACAGGTCAAAATTATGGTCTTTCATCACGATTTTACGTACTAAAGAGAAACCGTTGGAGTGTATGCCGGAAGATTGGATTCCTATCAGCGTATTACCTACACTAACTTTTTTGCCGTCAATCAGTTTCGATTTTTCAACGGCACCTACTGTAAATCCGGCGATATCATATTCTCCCTCGTGGTACATATCTGGCATTTCGGCTGTTTCACCGCCAATAAGCGCGCAGTTTGCCAATACGCATCCATCGGCAACCCCTTTCACAATCTGTTCTATTTGGGTGGGATTATTTTTACCCACTGCAATATAATCTAAAAAAAAGAGCGGTTGTGCGCCCTGTGCCAGTACATCATTCACGCACATTGCCACAACATCTTGACCAATGGTATCGTGCTTATCCAGCTGAAAGGCTATTTTGAGTTTAGTACCCACTCCGTCGGTGCCGCTAACCAATACGGGTTCCTTCATTGTGAGTGCCGAAAGGTCGAACATCCCTCCAAAGCTGCCGATATTACCCATCATACCAAGCCGCTCTGTTTTAGCAATATGTTTTTTAATTCTGCGAACCGATTCATAGCCCGCCTCAAGAGAAACTCCCGATTGTTCGTAGCTTTTAGCCATTGTGTTTTTATTAAACGGCAAAAGTATCTTATTTATTCAAATATGAGATAGTCTGAGAGGGGCAAACGGGCTAAAATCTTTTTTTCTATATTTGCCGACTTAATTTTGACCCTATCAATGACTTGCCATTTTCGGAGACTGTTTTTCCTTTTTTTATTGCTAAGTATGTGTAGTCTATTTTGTTACGGACAAGTACAAATGGCTTTTAATGAAGAAAGTCAAGAAATGGAAATAGACTTTCTGTATCCAAAAACATATGAAATAGGTGGAATTACCTATACAGGTGTTATCAATTTCGACACAAGACTACTACTGTTTAAAGTGGGAGATGTAATTGAAATACCGGGAGAGAAAATTTCGAAATCAATTAAAAATATTTGGAAATCAGGATTGTATGAAGATATTGACATTACCTTGACGCGCGTTGTAAATAATATCGCTTTTCTTAATGTGCACCTGACCGAACGTAACAGATTAGTTGCTTTCGGGTTCAGAGGAATTAGAAAAGGGCAGGAAACCGACCTGCGAGATAGAATTAAACTCTCACAGGGAAATATTGTTAATGAAAATATGATACAAACATGTATCAACGTCATAAAAAAATATTACATCGAAAAGGGATTCTATAACTGTGAGGTAACCCCTGAAATTCAACCTGATGATAAAGTGAATAAGGGGGTGGTTATTGTTTTTCATATTGATGTAGGGAAAAAAGTAAAAATTGACCGTATCCTCATCTCTGGAATCAGCATACCACAAGGTAAACTTACCAAAGCCATGAAAGGAACCAAAGAAAGATCCCGATTTGAACCCTTATCAAAAGCCGATACCATGTTCATGTTTATGGTGAGAAACTTAGACTACTATAAATCTAAGGATTTGCTGGAGCATTTGGATGACTATTTTACCGATAGAGTAAAATTCAGAATTATTAAATCATCGAAATTTAATAGAGATGATTTTGAAAATGATAAAGTAAATTTGGTTAACAAATTGAATGACTATGGGTTTAGAGATGCCTATATCAAGTTTGATACTGTAATTTTCGAAGGCAGTTTTACATATATTCTAATTGATGTTCACGAAGGAAACAAATACTATTTCCGAAATATTGATTTTGTTGGAAATACAAAATACCCTACAAAAAAGCTAAAAGAACTTCTTAATATTGAGAAGGGAGATATATATAACCAGTCGCTATTGGAAGAAAGGTTACTTATGGATAGAAATGGCTATGATATATATTCCCTCTATATGAATGACGGATACCTGTTTTTCAGTGCCAATCCTGTTGAAGTAAGAGTGGAAGGAGATTCAATTGACCTTGAAATTCGCATCTTTGAAGGGAAACAAGCCAAATACAACAAAATTTCTGTTTCTGGAAATACAAAAACAAGCGATAGAGTGATTTTGCGGGAAGTAACTACAATCCCTGGACAGATGTTTAATCGCCAAGACCTGATCACTTCGCAACGGATGCTACTCGGTATGGGGTTTTTCAATCAGGAATCCATTAATGTACTCCCTAAACCCAATGATGCAGAAGGAACAGTAGACTTGGAGTACGTGGTGGAAGAAGCCTCGTCCGACCAGCTTGAACTTTCGATTGGCTACGGCTATACAGGATTTATGGTAAGCGCAGGAGTTACCTTTAACAACTTCTCATTCAAAAAAATCTTTAATAAAGAAGCATGGACTCCGATACCCTCCGGAGATGGACAGAAATTGGCATTTAGAGCTTCTACTAATGCTCGATACTTCCAATACTATACGATGTCTATTACTGAGCCATGGGTGGGAGGGAAAAAACCAAATTCGTTAATTGCGGGACTGAGCTATCAAATTCAAACCAACGACCGTAAAAAAACGAGCGACCATTTCGCTTCTCTCAAAATATTAGGAGCTTCGGTTGGCTTTGAGCAAAAACTTAACTGGCCAGACAATTACTTTAGAGTAATGCATACCATTCTATATCAGCACTATAGTGTTCATAATTACGGGCAAATATTCATATTCTCCAATGGAAATGCAAATAATATCAGCTATATCTTTACCGTAATGAGGAATTCAATAGACGCGCCCATCTTTCCACGAAACGGTTCTGAGATAATATTTTCGGCACAACTAACCCCTCCTTATTCACTTTTTTCCAATAAAGACTACTCTACAGCAACTCTGCAGGAAAAATATAAATGGTTAGAGATGCATAAATGGAAATTCAATATTTCATGGTTCACACGTATAGTCGAAAACTTGGTTGTAAACTTGCGATTCAAGTCAGGATTTATAGGCTGCTACAACCAGGATATCGGAATTTCGCCTTTCGATCGTTTTTATTTGGGCGGCGACGGGTTGTCTAATTTTGCCTTAGACGGCAGAGAAGTGATAGGGATGCGCGGATACTTAGATGCCTCATTATCTCCAGACCTTGGCGCTGCAATCTATAATAAATTTACTGCCGAGTTGAGATACCCAATTACATTAAATCCAAGCGCAACCATCTATCTATTGGGTTTTGTAGAAGCTGGAAACTCTTGGATAGATAAACGAAAATTCTCTCCTTTCAAACTCCATAAATCTGCCGGATTTGGAGTACGCATATTCCTGCCTATGTTTGGATTGCTTGGTTTCGACTGGGGATATGGCTTCGACCCCGTACCGGGAAAGCCAAGTGCGCATAGAAGTCATTTCCATATATCTATAAACTCATCTATTGATTAATGTAAAAAAATAAACACTATAATAATCACTTGAAAAGCACGTTAAAAAATCAAAAATCATTTTTTATGAAAAAAATAACCTTTCTAATCGTTGTAGCCATCAGTATCTCGTTGACGGCTCTCTCTCAAACAAGATATGGATATATTGATTCGGAGTATATCTTAGGAAATATCCCAGAGTATAAAGAAGCTCAAAAAGAGTTAGACAGACTGGCTGCCAATTGGCAAAAAGAGATCGAAAAAAAATTCTCCTCAATTGATTCTATGTATAAAAAATATCAGGTAGAAGCAATTACGCTGCCCGATAATCTGAAACAGAAAAGAGAAGAAGCCATCATCAAAGCAGAACAAGATGCAAAAGAATTGCAAAAAAAACGATTCGGAAAGGATGGAGACCTGTTTAAAAAAAGAGAAGAGCTAGTTAAACCAATTCAAGACAGGGTTTTTAACGCCATTGAAGCGATCGCTAAGGACAAGAGCTATGCGTTCGTTTTCGACGTGGCAGGCTCTATGACAATCGTTTATGCTGACCCAAAATTCGACTTAAATGACCAGGTAATGCAACGATTGGGAGTTTCAGTGAAAAATTAATAATAACAAATATAAAGAATGAAAAAAATCACACTTATTTTTACTCTATGCATTTTATGCGTAATCCCTTCTTTTGCACAAAAATATGGACATGTAAATTCTAACGAAGTCATGATGGCAATGCCAGGAATAGATTCTATTCAAATAAAACTCGTTGAATTTCAAAAAAGTCTAGAAGCTATTTATGATAATATGGTTGCTGAATTTCACTCAAAAAGAGAAAAATTAGACAAAGAAGCAGGTACCATGTCATCTTCTGTTAGAAAACTAAGAGAAGATGAGATCATTAGTATGCAAAACAGAATCATTGATTTTCAAAATAGCGCCGAACAAGATGTGGAAGAAGAATCGGTTCGCCTGATTACACCATTTCAGGAAAAAATTCAAAATGCTATCAATGATATTGCCAAAGAGCACAAATACAGCTACATCTTCGATACAAGAATATTGCTATACTATGATGGAGGAGATGATGTAACACCACTAGTGAAGAAAAAGTTGGGAATAAGATAATAAAATGTTTAATGTTTAATGTTTAATGTTTAATGTTTAATGAAAATATCTAATAACTATAATAAAAAATCGAAAAAAATATCCTTTTCTGCTTTCTACTTTCTTATTTCTGCTTTTTTGTTTTCTTCCTCTCTTAATTGTTTGGCACAGTCTAAATTCGGACACGTTGACTACACTGTCATTATTTCAAATATGCAAGGTATTGACTCTATTCAAACCGTCATTACAAATTACGCTGCCGATTTACAAACCATTGGAGAGCAAATGTATAAAGAGCTTGAAGATAAACAAATTGCACTGGAAAAAATGGCAAGCGAAGGAAATACTTCACAAGCAGTGTTGAAAATTAGACAAGATGAACTGATGGCTTTATACCGCCGTATTGAGGAGTTTAAGCAATCTGCACAATATGATATTCAAGAAAGACAAACTGAACTGCTGGAACCTTTTACAACCAAACTGATAGAGGCTATTAAAAAGATAGCCAAAGCTGAAAACTATAATTATGTTTTTGACATCTCTACCCTACTATTTTATGCTGCAAGCGACGACTTAACAAATAAGGTGAAAGCTGAATTGGGAATTAAATAGTGCAAACTTCTATATTTTTACATAAATGTTGCCTTAAATGATATTTTTGGCAACATTTTTGCAAGTACCAAAACCCTAAATGATAAAATAAATTAGCATGAATAAGAAAAAAAACATCAAAGATGAACAAATTGAAATGTTAACTGCAGAAAAAGCAGAATTAAACGATCGTTTTTTGCGCCTTTATTCAGAATTTGAAAACTACAAAAAAAGAACTAACAAAGAAAAAATGGATCTGATTGCTACTGCATCAGAAAAGGTAATAACAGGCTTGCTTCCTGTTATTGACGATTTTGAAAGAGCCATCCAGCACAACCAACATATTGAAGATATATCTGTTCTCAAAGAAGGCTTTGAACTTATTTACAACAAACTACTGGCACTATTAAAGCACTTTGAAGTAGAAGAAATTGTTGCATTGGGAGAAACTTTTGATACAGACCTGCACGAAGCTATAACCCATTTCCCAGCCCAAAACGAAGAAGATAAGGGAAAAATTATGGACGTTACGCAAAAGGGATATAAGCTGAAAGATAAAGTAATTCGATTTGCAAAAGTGGTGGTAGCGAATTAGTGATTAATGGTTAATTGTTAATGATTAATGGTTAATTTGTTACTCATCATTCGTTACTCGTTACTTAAAATTATTATACATAAAAACTAA
>Ga0123353_10001429_pt1 | contig 29191 bp, 24 predicted proteins | sample TergutLab28metaG_3_FD_92763 | JGI IMG/M metagenome (GOLD analysis project Ga0123353, IMG submission 92763) | Labiotermes labralis P3 segment gut microbial communities from Petit-Saut dam, French Guiana - Lab288 P3 | ecosystem: Host-associated > Arthropoda: Insects > Digestive system > Gut ...
ATTCGCGTCGATGGGGTTTCGGCAGGACAACCGCGAGTACCGCCCTCACGTCACGCTGGCCCGCGTGAAGTTCGTGGAGGACCCCGCCCGTCTTCGCGGGGCGGTTCGCGCGCTGGCCGACATGGACCTCGGCGACCAGCACTGCGAGGAACTCGTCGCGTTCACCTCAACGCTCACCGACGAAGGCCCGATCTACGCCCCGTTGGCCAGAACGGAACTGGGGCGCCGCTCTTGAGAATGGTGCTGAAATTCAGGGTCTTTCCGTTCGTTCGACTTCATGAAGACCGAGCGGGATTACACGGATTAAAGGATTTACGGATTGAGTTTGTCGCGCGGAACGACTCGGAACCATGCAATCCTGTAATCCCGTAATCCGCGCAATCCCGCTCGGTCTTTTGCGAAGTCGAAAGAACGGAAAGACTCTCGAGAACTTGAGATGGTCGTGGCGAGCCGCGGAGGTTTGCGGTACAATCCGCCCTCGTGTTCACGTCAACGGATGAACCAATAAGCGTTTGGGCATAGATGATGGAGACAATCATGAACGGTACGTGGAAATGGCTGATCGTGGCGGTGGCGGTTGTGATGACGGGCGCGACGGTGTGGTCGGTGGCCCAGGCGGCGGATGAGGTGGCGGACGCTCCCGCGGCGCAGCCGGCGACGGTGCCCAGCGCCTTCGCGTACGAGTTGCCCAAGGATGGACTGACCAGCGCGGGCGTGTATGACGACAAGGGCGCGCTGGTTCGCGTGTTGTGGCAGGCGACCACGAGGCCGGCGGGAAAGCACGAGGCTGCATGGGACGGTATGACCGACTTCAAACAGCCGGCGGGACCTGGGAAGTACGAGGTCCGCGTGGCGTTCAACGAGGTGGCCGCCTACCACAACGTGGCCGTGATCGGCAACACCTATCCGTCGCGGCAGGACCACATTCAGCACGGTGTTAGCGACATGTGCGTCGACGCGGCCGGGCGGATTTACACGGCCAACGGGTGGGAAGAGGACGGACACGATTTCAAGGTGTTCAATCCCGACGGCACGACGGCGTTTCATGCCCGCTATCAAATCCGTAACGGCAATCCCAACGGGGCGCCGTATTCCATCGCCATCGACGACAAGTACATTTATGTCGGCATGGAAGGCTGGATGACCGAGAACGACAAGAACAAGCAGATGATTCAGCGGTTCACCATCGACCGGGGCAACCGCGCCCCGTTCACCGACGAGGCGTTAGTGAAAAACTCCAACGGCCATATTCAGATTTACGAGTGGCCGCGCAAACTCATCCCCGAGGGCACGGATCCCGAGATCGCACGGATGATGCATTACCCGCTCAAGGCGGTGGCCATTCGCGGTGACGAAATTCTCTGCGCCGACGTGCTCGGCGGGAAGATTCACCGATTCAACAAGGTCACGGGCGTCAAGACCGGCGCGTTCGACGTGACGCTGCCGCATGCGATGACGGTGGACTCGAAGGGCAACATCTGGGTCGGCCACGAGCGCAGCAAGGTGAGCGTGTTCTCGATCGAGGGCAAACTTCTCGGAACGCCGATCACCGACGCCGGGCACGTCAAGGCCCTCAAGACGGGCCCCGGAAACAAGCTCATCCTCACCGACAGCCAGGCCAATATCGTCCGCGTTTACGAGATGGACGGCGTGACGGCCAAGCAAGTGTCGACGTTCGGAAGCCCCGCCAAACCGGGCGATTCGGCGCCGGACAAGTTTTACAAACTCACCGCCGCGGCCATGAACGCCGATGGCGGCATGGTGACGGCCCAGAACCTGACCACCACGGGGCTGCGCATCGCACGGTTCGATGACAAAGGCAAACTCCTCTGGGAACAGATGGGATTGGAGTTCTGCTCGATCGGCAATTACGGTCGCCACAACCCCGACGAGGTCATCACGCAGGTGATGCACCGCATCAAGCTCGACCGCAAGAACGACAAGTGGACTTACGCGGGCACGATCCTGGCGGGCGAGCCGAGGTACATCCGGCACCCGCACGGTGTGCCGCGGATCATGATGATCGACGGGAAGGAATTTTTCTTCCAGGCCTACGGTGACGGCATGCAAGTCTACCGTCGCGACAAAGACGGCCTGCTGCACCTGGCGTCGCTGGTGGGCGGCATCAACCCGTTCCCCGACGGCAGCTTTAACGACGACGCGCCGCAGGACAAGAAAAAAGGCCAGGGCAAGTGGAGCTGGAGCGACCTCAACGGTGACGGCGTGGTGGACGCGGACGAGGTGGTCACGCACAAGGAGTTCGGCGCGCCCGGTGTCGGGTACGCGGTGTTCGGCATGAACGTGGACGCGCGGGGCGACATCCTGTTCTGCGACCATCACCTGTGGGGTATCAGCGAGCTGCCGCGATCCGGCGTGGACAAACGGGGCAACCCGACGTACGACTGGTCCAAGGAAAGACTCATCGTCAAGCGCGACGAAAGCCCGGCGAGAATTTTCCCGCTGATGGCCGTGCGGGCGGAGGACGGTTCGATCTACGCGATCGGTCGGGTCGAGCAGGGCAGTGTGTTTGAACGCGCCACGCGGCAGCAGGACGGCTACATGTGGATGGGCGGTGAACTTCTGGCCAAGTTCGATAAGGACGGCAACCGGCAGTGGGTCATCCGCCTGCCGCACAAATGCACGGGGCTGGACGTGGTGCCTGTCACGAAAAACTCCGCCGGCGGCGTGGCCACGGGGTACTACGAATATGGCGTGCTCTACCAGATCAATCCCGAAGGCCTGATCATCGGGACCGCCAAACCGGGCGATGCCGCCGGAAATTACACCGGGTGGCTGGACACGACCGGATCGGTCGCCGCCAGCCGCGACAAGGACGGCGTGCTGGACTTCTTCATCGAAGACAGCCTGCTTAACCGCTTCATGTGGTATCGCGGCGACGACAAGGACGTCAAGACCATCAAGGTGACGGTGGAGCGAAAGTGACACGGTACAAAAAGGAAACCCTATGACCGCCTATCAGGATGACATCAACTATCTCAAGAGCAAGACGTCCGTGGTGGAGTTGGCGGCGCCCGGTGGGGCGCGGGTGGTGGTGACGCCCGCCTGGCAAGGCCGCGTGATGACTTCCACGATGGGCAAAACGGGAATGAGTTTCGGGTGGCTCAACCGGTCGTTTATCGACTCGGGTCAGGACAGCCGCGTGTTCAACAATTACGGTGGTGAGGACCGTTTCTGGCTGGGGCCCGAGGGCGGGCAGTTCAGCCTGTGGTTCGCCAAGGGCGACCCGTTCGACATGGCCCACTGGTTCACGCCTCCGGGGTTCAACAGCGGGCGGTTCGACATCACCAGCCAGGGCAAGAAATCCGTCGCGTTCGCGACGGCCTTCCGCGTGACCAACACCAGCGGAACGGTTTTCGAGTGCGCGGTCAAGCGCGTCATCAGCGTGCTCGAAAGCAGCCGGACGGCCGACTGCCTGGGCGTGGTCAAGCCCGAGAGCGTGCAGATGGTCGGGTTCGAAAGCCACAACACGCTCTGCAACGCGGGCGAGTCCGCCTGGACGACGGACGGCGGGCTGCTGTCGATCTGGACCCTGGGCCAATTCAAACCGTTGCTCCGTGGGCGGGTGGTCGTGCCGTTCCTGTCCGGTGACGACGCGACGCTCGGGCCCCGCGCGACGACCGACTACTTCGGCCCGCTAGATTCCAACCGCTGCCGCCTGACCGACACGCATCTGTTCTTCCGGTGCGACGGCGTGTACCGCGGCAAGATCGGCATTTCCGCCCCGCGGGCACGGCAGACGCTGGGCAGTTTCGATCCCGACGCGTCCGTGCTCACCGTCGTGCAGTTCAACCTGCCCGAGGGCGCCGCCCGGCTGCCGTACGTCAACAGCCTGTGGCGGATCCAGGACAAGCCCTTCGCCGGCGACGTGGTCAACAGCTACAACGACGGCCCGGAGAAACCTGGCGGCCCGTCCCTGGGCGGATTCTACGAACTGGAAACCTCCAGCCCCGCGGCCATGCTGCCGCCGGGCGGCACGACAACGCACATCCACCGCACATTCCACTTCACGGGCCCGTCGGCGGAGCTGAACGAGATCGCGGTGCGGACGCTGGGTGTTGGGCTGGATGAGATACAGGCGACGTAGGACAAAAAAATTCGAAATCCGAAACTCGAAATCCGAAACAAATTCCAAAACCCAAAGCAGAAAATTCCAAACGGCAATGCCTCCAGAGCGTCAAAACGCATGGAGTAGCCGTTTGGATTTTGGAATTTGTCGTTTATGATTTGTTTCAGATTTCGAGTTTAGGATTTCGGATTTTCAACGCAAAAGGATGGAGAAAACATGACTTCCATAAAGAAAATCGTTTTAGCATACAGTGGCGGCTTGGACACGTCGGTTATTCTGCCGTGGCTGAAGGAAAAGTATAGTTGCGAGGTCGTCGCGCTGGTGGCCGATGTCGGGCAAGGCCAGAAGGGCGAGCTGGAGGGCATCGAGGAAAAGGCCCGCCGTAGCGGGGCGAGCAAGTGCGTTGTCGCCGACCTTAAACGCGAATTCGCCGAGGACTACTGTTTCAAAATGCTCGCGGCTGGCGCGATCTACGAGGACCGCTACATGCTGGGCACCTCGATCGCCCGCCCGCTCATCGCCAAAGCGCAGGTCGATTGCGCCCGCCAGGAAAAGGCCGACGCCGTCGCCCACGGCGCCACCGGCAAAGGCAATGACCAGGTCCGCTTCGAGTTGACCTATATGGCCCTGGCGCCGCAACTGAAAATCATCGCGCCGTGGAAGGACCCGTCCTTCGAACTCACCAGCCGCGAAGCCGCCATCGAATACGCCAAGGCGCGGAACATTCCGATCGCGCAGACGAAAAAGAAAATCTACAGCCGCGACCGTAATTTGTGGCACATCTCGCACGAGGGCGCGGACCTCGAGGACCCCGCCAATCAGCCCAAGGACGACCTGTGGGTGATGAGCGTGCCCGTCTCCAAAGCCCCGGCCAGGGGCGAGTACGTGACGGTGGAATTCGCCAAGGGCATGCCAGTGGCCGTCAACGGCAAGAAACTGCCCGGTGACGCGGTGATCGCGACCCTCAATGAGATTGGCGGGCGCAACGCGGTCGGGCAGGTGGATCTGGTGGAGAACCGCCTGGTGGGGATCAAGTCTCGCGGCGCGTACGAGACACCCGGCGGAACGATCCTGTACGAAGCCCACCGCGCCCTGGAGAGCCTCACCCTCGATCGCGAAACGGCCCACTACAAACAGCAGATCGCCCTGAAGTACGCGGACATGGTCTACAACGGCCAGTGGTTCTGCGAACTGCGCGAAGCCTTGGACGCGTTCGTCGCGGCCACGCAGCGCAACGTCACGGGTCTGGTGAAGGTGCACTGCCTCAAGGGCCGGGCGAGCGTCGCGGGAGTGGAAAGCCCCCGCAGCCTCTACAGCGGAAAACTCGCCAGTTTCACCATGGGCGCCGAATACACCCCCAGCGACGCCACCGGGTTCATCAAGCTGCTCGGTCTGCAAATGCGAGGCCGCGGGCGGACGTGACGCGGTTCCGCCTTACCGCGTCCGGCCGTCGCGGTGTTGTTCTTTTCGGAACACCAGCACCCATGCCAGCACGGCGCCGAGTTCGTAGAGCAGCCACATGGGCAGGACCATGAGGATCATGCTCAGCGCGTCGGGGGGGGCGAGCAGGGCGGCGATAATCGTCATCGCGACGATGACGTGGCGGCGGTAGCGGTTGAGCATGTCGCGGCGGATCAGCCCGACCTTCGCGAGCACCAGCACCACCAGCGGGACTTCGAACACCAGCCCGAACGCCAGCAGCAGGTTGGTCATGAACGAAATGTACGCCTCCAGCGTGACGATCGGCGCCACGCCCAGCGTCCCCGCGAAGGCGAGGAAAAATCGAAGGGCAGGCCCGGACACCACCACGCCGAACGAGGCCCCCAGCAGAAACAGCACCACCGAAAACGGAACCGACCACAGCACCACCCGCCGTTCGCGACGGTACAACCCGGTGGCCACGAACATCCAGAGCTGGTAAAACACCCATGGGGCCGCGAGGATCATCCCCGCGTACAGTCCCACGCGCAGGTAGGTCATGAACGCGTCGGTCACGCCGATCATGGTCAGTTGCGGCTGGTGTCCCGTTTGCGCCATCGCCTGCTGGAACGGACGTTCGCAGAGGCGGATGAGCGGTTCGGCGAAACAGAGCGCCCCGGCCGTCGTCAGCGCCAGTCCGGCCAGCGCGTACTTGAGGCGTCGTTGGAGTTCGCCCAGATGCTCCCCGAGCGTCATGGTCGCCGCGTCGACCTGTTCGCGGTCGACGTCCGGGGGCGGTTCAACCGGCCGCGGCGCTATGTGTGGGTCCGGTGACATTGGTTGGTACAGTATACCGGAGCGTGCCCTCGTTTTGTGTGCCTCACGGTGTAATCTTCACGTCGCTTCCGATCGTCAGCAGGTTGTACGCCTGGCGGACGTCTTTGTCTCCGATACGGACGCAACCGCTGGAACGGGCTTGCCCGATGCTGGACTGGTCGCTCGTCGAGTGCAGGCCGATGCTTTTGAATTTTTCCGTGGCCGGTTCCGTGCCGGTCAAGCGCATGAACAGGCCGTCTTTCCCGAGCGGGTACCCTTTTTCGCCCCATTTCACGGGGTTGGGATGGGCGGCCTTCATGCTGGCGGGCGGATACCAGGTGGCCTTGGCGGCCTTGTCGGCGATTCGGAAATTGCCCTCGGGCGTGCTGTTGTTTTTTCCGACGGACACGCGGGCGTGGAGCAGCAGCGTTTTGGTGCCGTCGGTGTCGCGGGCGAAGACTTCGAGCGTGCAGGCGGCCTTGTTGACTTGCGCGTGGAACGGTCCTCGAAGCAGTTTGATCGTGCTTCCGGCGCGGAGGCCGGTGGCCTTCAGTCCGTTGATCTGCGTGATGAGGTCCATCGGGCAGCCGCTACGTTTGGCCAGAGCGGCCAGCGTGTCACCCTGGCGGACGGTGTAGGTGTAGGCGATCGCGTCGCCGTCGAACACCTTGGTGGAAAAAACCGTCGTTTTATTCAGTTCTGCCAAGGCGGTGCGGGCCTGGGCTTTCTGGTTGGCGGTGGTGAGGGGATGGTCATAGACGCGGTTGAGCAGCCCCCGCGCGTCGAGTTCCTTCCCGGGCGTTTTCTGCCACTGTAGACCGGTGGCCAGGGCGTCGGCGATCGGGTCGGACTTGACCGGCGTGGCGGGTCCCGACGGGATCGGCGTGGCGGTCAACGGTTTGGCCGGGGCGTTCTTTTTCGCCTGTGCGTGACTCCCGTCGGCGACCAGGATTCCCACGGCCACGGCGCATACGATTCCCCACATCTTCGCGTTCATACTCGACATCCTTTTCGAGTGAGCCCGCCGGCGTTCCCAGAACCGGCAGACCAAACTATAAGACTGTTAGGCTTTTAGGCTGTTAGGCGCAGGCTTATGAAGCGTTAGGCCTAATCTATCATAAGCCTGCGCCTAACAGCCTAATAGTCTAACAGCCTAACAGTCTCATTTCACGATTCGCACGGTGCTCCAGGTTTCGTACAGGAGCGACCAGGCGGTGTCGATATCTGTATCGGCAAGACGGATGCAGCCGGATGACATTTCTTTTCCGATGCTGTCGGGCATGTCGGTGGAGTGGATCGCGTAGTCGGTCAGCGGGCGGGTCTCGTCGTCCATGCCTGCCAGGCCGATCCACAGGCCTTTGGTTCCCAGCGCGTACCCCGGTCGGCCGTAGGCGATCGGGCCCCGCAGTTCGCTGGATTCCGTCGGGGTCCAGGTGGGGCGGACGAGCTTGCCCGCTCGCAACGTGCCCGTCTTGAGGTTGCCGACCTGGAAGAGCCCCTCCGGTGTCGAGCCGTCCCTGCCCGTTCCGATCGGCAGTTGCGTGATCCAGATTTTTTCCAGCCCGTCGCGGTGGAGGTAAATGTCCATCATGAACTCGCTCTTGCGGATGACCGCGTGGAACGGTCCGCGGATGAGCTTGATATTCGCCCCGGCCCGCAGGGCGGACGCGGTGGCGAGTTTGTTTACCTTGAGGAGAAGTTCCGTGGGCACATGGAGTTTTTCGCCGCGTTCGATGGCGACAAGCGTTTGGCCGCTCTGGACCCGGTAGTGATACGTGTACGGGTCGTCCTCGATCACCTGCGTGGACCAGAGGGTGGCTTCGACCAGTTGCGTGAGCTGGTCGCGGGCGGTGGCGTCGTCGTCGGGGGTGAGTTTGCCCGAGAGGACGGCGCGGGACAGGAGCGATCGGGCCTGGAGCAGGTCGTAGTCGGCCAGGGCGGCCAGTCCGGCGGCGAGGTCGGACTTGGCGGTGGCGGCGGTCACGGTTGGCGTTTTGTCGGCCGGTGTTTTCTCGATCGGTTTGGTGGTGACAGCCGGTGTTTTTTCCGCCGGTTTGGGTTCGTCGTCCGCGGATTCCACGATGGCGATTTCCACCGTGGCGGGGTCCACCGTGGTCACGTTCAGCGTGGCCAGGTCCACCGTGGTCGGCGGGTTCCTCGTCAGGCCGCCGAAGTCGGTGATGTCGTATTCCACCGCGCCGTGGGTCGGCCTGGCGTCGTTGGCGGCGGCCTGTTCGGTCGGTTGCGGTGCCGGGTGGGGCGGATCGGTCCGCCGGTTCGCCTGCCATGTGACGGCCATCCACAGCACACCCGCCACCAATGCCATCCCCGCAATCGCCGCTATGATCATCCGTGTTTTCATATTATCCTTCAAACCGCAACGTCTCGACGTCCGTGACGAGTATATCAAGTCGGGCGTCGTGGTCAAACATGGGCACCTCGTCGAGGAGCTGCTGGTGGAACGCCAGGCCGCACGTGGTCGCGTGGCTGCCGAGTTGTTCGAGGAAGCGGTCGTAGAACCCCGCCCCGCGTCCCAGTCTGCCGCCTGTGCGGTCGAACGCCAGTCCCGGCACGATCACGAAGTCCACCCGTCCGGCGTCCCAGGGTTCGGTACAGGGTTCGGCGATCCCGTAGTCGCTGGGCGTCATGTCGTCGTCGAAGGAGAAAATCGGGCAGGCGTCCATGGTGCGGTCGCTCATGCGGCAGCGGGGCAGGAGGACGACTTTCCCGTCGGACCAGGCGGCCTGTGCGATGGCCGTGGTGTCGATCTCCTCGCGCATGGGCCGGTACAGAAACACACTGCGGGCCCGCTGAAACTCCGGTAGCGCGATCAAGGCCGTCGCGGCGGCCGCGGACTGCGCCGCCGCCTGTTCGCGCGACAACCGCAGCAGCACCTCCCGCGCGTGCTGACGCAGCTTCTTTTTCATCGCGCGGCGATCTCCTGCCGCCGTCGCATCGCGGCCGGTTTTTTGTTGGCCACCAGATCGGTCAACGCGGCCGCGTTGGTGTCGATGCGCGCCAGACTGGCCGGGCTGAACATGGCGACCCACTCCCGAGGCACGTTCCCCGCACCGCGCAGCGCCCCGGCGAGCATGGCCGCCCGTCCGGCGATCGTGTCGCTGTCCCGCCCGATGTTCGTTCCGCCGATGGCCGCCTGCCGCACGTCTCCGTCGGCGATTTTCAGCATCGCCAGCGCCAGGCCCCACAATTCCAGCGGGTCGATGCAGTGGTAAAACAGGCACTTGTCGTACAGTTCCGCGCGGGCGGCGAGCACGTCGTCGTATTTGGACGCCACCTTCAGGCAGGTTTCGATGTAGTGGCGGGCGGACTTGAATTTGCGGCGGTCGAAGGTTTTCAGCGGCGAGGTTGTCGCCGCGTCGAGGGCGGCCTCCAGCACGCGGTCGATGGTGGCGTCGTGTCGCAGCGCGGCGGCCGTGGTGGCCGCCAGCATTCCCGCGGCCGCGACGTCAAGCCCGCGCTGATACATGTATGAAATCGCCACCGCGTCCTGGGTCGCCCAGGACGGGTCGGCCACGTTGTAGATGCCGGCCGGTTCCATGCACATCACCGTCGAGCCCGTGACGACATTCCAGTGCCCCGTGATGCGCGGGTCCTGACCGGACATGATGAGGTCATAGCTGTTGCCCATGCAGAGCGGAAAAAAGTGGTCGCGGTTGAGTTTCCGCCGCCACGTCTGACCGAAGTGGCGGGCCATCACCGGAGACCCCTGACGCTCCAGGTACGTCTCCACCAGCAGCATGGCCATCTGGTTGTCGTCCTCGCTCTCGAGCTTCGAAGGATCGAGCACCGTCAGAACATGGTTGGGGTATTTTTTGTCGATGTCGTACCACATCGAACACTCGACGGGCGATCCCATCGCGTTTCCGATCGCCCCGGCCAGCAGGGCGCCTTTTATTTTGTCGTGCAGTTTCGATTCCCCGTTTTTTCGCGGGGCCGCCAGCGTTTGTACGGACGCGAGAATCCCACGTTCCTCGACCACGCGGGCCCGTACGATCGGCACAATGGCCAGCAGGGGTTTGGTCAGCGGCCAGGCCCAGGCGAGCCATTCGGCGGGGAAAATCTCCGGTCCGTGCATGGCGCCCGCGGCCGCACCGGCCGTCATGGCCGCCACGCAGTTGGCGCCGGTCCATCCGCCCTCAGCCGGCATGGCGTAATGCCGCGTGTTGATGATGGCCCGCATCATTTTTTGCGGTTGATCGTGGAAGTTCATCAAGGCCGGCAAGGCGGCGCGGGCGGGGTTGGAGTCGACCCACAGGGCGTCGGGCGATTGCGGGGTGACGGCGGCCGTTTCCTGATACCGCGTCATGAAGGCCGCGTCGTCGGTCATCGGCAGACCCCACACCAGGCGATTGTATTCCAGGGCGAGGTCCCTGGACTCCTCGCGCAGAATGGCCTGCACGGGCGCGTAGAGGTCCTTCGATCCCGTGGCGGAGAAGGCGGTGGCCACCAGCGCGGCGCACGCGCCGGCCCAGTCCGCTCCGACCCGCGGCTGCGCGACGCTGGCCAATTCCACCCCGTCTAGAAACGCCCGTGACGGGTCACCGAAATGGAACAACCCCACGATCGGCATGACGGCGGAGATGATCCCGTCCGGCGCGGTGTTCATTCCCGTGATGCGCGGGTGCATGCCTTCGCGGAGCAGCTCCTGCGTGGTGTGCAGGCCGTCCAGGCAGAAGGCCGGCGCGAGGGCGGTTTTGTCCCGCGCCAGTTCGGCGGCGAACTCTTCGGGTCTCGCCCTGCCGTTGGCCCGCGCATACGTGTTCACGCCAAGCTGGAGCAGCCCGGTGAGTTTGGACCACCATTGGTTGCTGGGTTCGGGTTTCCATTTCAGCGCCGGCGCGAGCTCCGTCTCCAGCGGCGGAGCGTTCCATGCCGTCGCGAAACCGGCGTGAATCCGCACCAGCCTGCCGAAGGCCAACTCCGCCCCGATCACGGCGCCGATCAGCGCCCCGTCCATTTTGTCCGTGAGAGAGTTTTTTGCCATAAGGATTCCTTTGTGTTGCCCGTTTGGGGCAGTATACCGGAAAACGGCGGGGTGAGCACGAATTTCGACGATCGGGTGTTGTCCTGGGCACATGCATATGCATGTCCAATGCCCCCCACGCGCCGCGGGTTTGGCGTGAGCTGGCCGAAGGCCCTGCCATTAGGCGCTGTAGGACGTTATGAACCGCAAAACGTTCGTTGCTCAAAACATCCTACAGCGCCTAATGGCAGGGCCTTCGGCCAGCTCACGCCAAACCCGCGGCGCGTGTATGATGCGGGCAACTATAACCGGCAATCGCCCGGCGTGTTTTTGTTCTGGCGATTGCCTTGTCTCCTGGCGGGGATTATAATGCCTCCCATGTGCAGGATGGTCTTGATGATCGGCGTGCTCGGCGTGTCCGCGGTGGCGGCGGGTGTCTGGGGCGGGTGTCAATCCAGCCCCAACGTGATTGATCCGTACCTGGCGGGCCCCAGGGCGGCGCAGGGAAAGGTTCCCCGCCCGGTCGATCTGCTGCTGCCACAGAACATTCGCATCCACCCCTTCACGACCCTGCAAACGCTGGAGGGACGCGACGTGATGGGAATCGAGGCCCACATGGAGGCCCTCGACGCGTTCGGTGACCCGACCAAGGCCTTCGGGGACGTCCGGTTCGAGCTCTACGAGTTCCAGGCCAACAGTCCCGACAACAAGGGAAAGCGCCTCAACGTCTGGCTGGTGGGGATCGGAGACGCCGCCAACAATATGGTGCACTGGGATCGCGTGACGCGGTCCTATCTGTTCAAACTGGAACTGACCAGTCAAGTGAAACTGGGCAAAACATCCGGGCCCGCGGAACGGTACGTGCTGGTGGCGGTCTTCGCCAGTCCGTATACGCAGCGGTTGTTCGCCGAGCATGTGATGTCGGTTCGATGAGCGGACGAGTTCGATCGGAACGAAACAAAACCGGACAAAATGTCGATAACGGAAACAGACGTACCCTCAAACATAACGGAACGAAAGGAACGGCTATGAAAGCGACCGTGTTGTGTCTGGCTGGTCTCGTGCTGGCGGCGACGATTCTGGGCGGGTGCACGAAGTTCACGCGGCAGAATTACGAAATGGTCCAACGGGGCGACAGCAAGGAGCGCGTCGTGGACGTGCTTGGAAAACCCGAGATGCAAAGCTCCGACCTGTTCTTCTACCGCCACACGAAACCGTACTACCAGGCGAAAATCTACTTCGAGGACAACCAGGTCGACAAGAAGGAATGGTTCGACGACCAGAACCGCTGGGTCCAGCCGCAAGAGTAGTCCGGGCACACGACGACGCGGAGACACGGAGACATGGAGAGGCTGTCAGGCACACCTCGCCGCGTCCCGGTGTCTCCGCGTTGTCGTTGCTACCGCGGTGTCTTGACCGTAACCCTGCTGGAGTTGCTGTATACGGTATCTGTGTGCTGCACGCCAGTACCGTCAATCCAGATCGAGCGGATATACATGTAGTACGTTGTGCCCGGAGACAGCCCGTTGATCGTAACGGCCGGTCCGCCGGTGAATGTCGCCCAGATCCCATCGTCCTCGCCCTCATCGCGTGAAACCAGCGACCAGCCGGCGCTGCCGGTCGTGAGCCTCGTTTCGGAATAGTACACCTCGTACGTCACCGAGCCTTCCGTCACGCCCGTGGGCAGTTTGGTGGCATTCCACGTCAGCGTGGCCGAGGTGGGCATGAGGCTCGATTTCTCCAGTTTCGGCGTTTTCGTGGCCGGGAACGTCACCGTCTTCACCGTCCCAGCCGCCGTTGACTGTATGTTCCATGTGTCACTGATCGCCTGAACGGTGAATTTGTACGCCGTGCCCGGTGACAGGCCGCGAATGGTCACGCCGATGATTTTCCCGTTCGCTTCGATCCAGTCCTGGTTCACGGTATCCGTGATGTTCCGCGTGCCCAGGAAGCATTCCATCTCGAATCTCTCGGCATCGGGCTGGGCTTCCCAACGGAGCGTGATGCTTGTAAAGCCTCGAACCGTGGTGAATTTCGGTCGGGCGAGTTTCGCAGGTATCGCCACCGTCCGTATCGCCTTCTTCGCGGTTGCGGAATGCACGTTCCATGTGTCATTGGCCGCCTGAACGGTGATTTTGTACTTCGCGTTCGGCGACAGGCCGCGAATCGTCACGCCGATGATTTTTCCGTTCTCGGGATCGTTGTTCTCATAGATCCAGTCCAAGGTCACGGGGATGGTCCGTTTCCCCAGGAAACACGCCACGTTGAACCGCTCGGCATTGGGCTGGGCCTTCCAACGGAGCGTGACGCTCGCCGAACCCTTGTCGCTCGCCAGGGTCTTGGCGAGTTTCGGTTTGGTGAGTTTCACCGTCGTCTTCGTTTTCGCCTTTTTCGTGACAGATTTGTAGGACTCAAGCAGATCCCCGCTGGACGTGTGCCGGTACACCACCGCCACGCGGAACCGGTACGTCGCACCCCGCCACAGTCCCTCGACGCGGAACGACAGGACGTTCTGACCCGCGCTGACGGTGGCGATGCACTGTCCCGACGCTTCGTAAACATTGTAACCGGCCACCTGATAGCCTGCCGGAACCTGCTTGGGTTTGGGCGCCTTCCACGTGAGCAGGATCGAGTGGAGGCCGTCGCCCTTGGCCTTGACCGATCGCGGCGGGGCCTTGACGGATAAGGACGGTACCGGATCCGCCTTCGTCGTTGCCGACGCGCCGGCGTAGCCCGTGGAAACGTCTTCGCCCATCGTGCTGTACACCCGGAACGTATAGGCCGTCGATGGCTGAAGGCCGGTAATTGTCGCCGACGTCATGTCCCCGCCCGTCACCTCCATACTGCCGATCCGCGTGGCGCCGGCGTACCATGTAATCGTGTATCCGTCCGCTGCCGTTACCGCCGTCCACGTCACCGTGATGCTGTGCCAACCAAACGATGGCACGAGCGCCGACGCCGACACCGGAGTCTCCAACATCACGGCTTCGTCTTCGAGTTCATTTGTCCCGATGTCCATGGTGTTGGATTCGTCGGTCGCCTGGACGACGATGAGGTTGGATGTGGCGCCGGGATCGACGATGCCGGGGTCCACGAGGGTGTTGTGAAGGGCCGTGTCGATCGTCAGTGGGTCAGCCGTGATGTTGATGATGTTGCAGGCGGTCAGGTCCGCCGAGAGGTTCACGTCGGGATGCAGGTCCTGAGTCCGCGCGAAATCGCCGGCCTCGACCGACAGCAGCAGGCGGGTTTCCACGGGTTCGAAGCACGGTTCGGCGAAGGCCGGTTCGATGTCCGCCAGCGCGGAATGGTTGGCGGGGGGCGCCTCTCGCCAATTCCCACCGCGAGATCTGGCGGCGGTTTGGGTGAACGGGGACTCGTTGCTGGCTGAGCGATGGAACAGATCGGCCGCCATGGGGGCTCCTTTTTCGTTCGAAATCAACAGGTTGGAACACTGCACCTCGCGGCCCGGGCGTCTTACCCGCGCCGCCGCCCACACCATCTCGCACACACATAACGCGATGTGAACCCGTCACGCGGCGGCGGCAGTCCCGCCCATCACGCGTCAGGTATCGCGGGCAATTATCGAACCCGCCACGTTGACGTGTCAATGGAATAGTTGCGGCACCGCACAATCGAACCCCCAGCCACGAATCCCAATTTTCGTTCTTTTCCTCCCGGTGTCCTCACGTGTACGATATGGTCGTCGTGTTCGCCCAAGACCCCTTAGAAAAGCGAGATGGCCGTGACGTATCAGCCCAATAATATTGTCGTCGGAGACTGTATCGAGGTGCTTCGCCAAGCCGCCGCCGAAGGTCTGCGGGCGGACCTGGTGTTCGCCGACCCGCCGTTTAACATCGGGTACGTCTACGACGTCTACGAGGATGTCAAGGCCTACGACGAGTATCACGCCTGGACGGGCCAATGGATGGCCGCGTGCGCCGAGGTGCTCAGTCCGACGGGATCGTTCTGGATCGCCATCGGGGACGAGTACGCGGCCGAGATTCGCATCCTCGGGCGCAAGCTCGGGCTGACGCTGCGGAACTGGGTGATCTGGCACTACACGTTCGGTCAGGCGACGAAGAAGAAATTCGCCCGCAGCCACGCGCACCTGTTCTACTTCACCAAAGACCCGAAGGTGTTCACCTTCAACGACATGGACATCCGTGTGCCGTCGGCCCGGCAGATGAACTACGCCGACGCCCGCGCCAACCCCAACGGGAAAGTTCCCGACGACGTGTGGTCGATCAGCCGCGTGTGCGGAACGTTCACCGAGCGCGTGGAGTGGCACCCCTGTCAGATGCCCGAAAAGGTCCTCGACCGCATCCTCCGCGCCAGCAGCAACGAGGGCGACCTGGTGGTGGACCCGTTCAACGGATCGGGAACGACGGCGGCGGCGGCGGCCCGGCTGGGGCGGCGGTATTTCACCGTTGATATTTCCGATCAATACGTCGAGGCCAGCCGTCAGCGGATCGCCGACACGCTCGCGGGAAAGAGGCCCCTGGTGGACCTCAGCGAAAACCCGCACGAGAAGCGGAAGGTTAACACGCTGGAGGACAAGCTTCGCCGCCAGGCGGAAACCGCCCGCGAGCGCGCGCTGGAACGGGCGAAAAAACGCGTCAAACCGCTCCAGATCCGCAGCAGCGTGCTGGACGCGATCCAGACCAACGTCGGCCTGGACGACGGTGCCGCCAAGCGCGACGGGGCTCAGCGAGGCCGACCGCGAAAAAAACGGTCACCGCAAACAGAACCGCCCGCGAACGTACATCCGGCGACGGAACCACCGCCGGTCGAACCGAAAAAGCAAACCTCGTTATTCGATTGACAGTTGGCCAAGTCAGGCGACATCGGCTGGCGCGTGCTCAAACCGCTCGACGCGGCTGCGAATTTCCACGTCCAGTGCTTCGAGAATCTTCGCCGCTCGCTCCAGCGTGACACCGTGGTATTCGTTCCGTTCATCCCGCGAAATCTGCGTCTCATGGACGCCGAGTTTCTCGGCCAATTGCCGTTGCGTCAGGCCTCGCGCAATCCGCAGAGAGACCAATAACTGTCCCAAACCGCGAAGGTTCTCGATTTCGTCAAACTCGCCACGCCGCAGCCGCTCGTAGCTGGTGATTTCTTCTTCCAACTGCTGGTGGAACGATCGCATCGGGTCCAACGCCCGCTTGATCTCGGCCGGTCCAAGTCCCATACTTTTCAGCTCGGTTTCCTGCCGGGCAAGCCGGTCCTTCTCCTGACAGATTCGCTCCGCGGCCTGTTGATACTCTTTTTCGTTTCGGATCATGACCGACCTCCGATTTTCACAATGCCTCTCGGCTTGCCGTCGCGGCGCGACCGGCGAAACGCCGAAGGAAATTCCAACTCGTTGCCATGCTCATCCCGAATTCCTGATGGTTGCCCGAAGTGTGGGTACAGTTCCACGCGATATTGGTGCCACATCGGCAACTGCTTCTTTGGATAACCCTGGAACGGGCGTCGGCTGGCTGGGTCCCATGTCCAGATTTTATGAGGATCCAGCAGGTTCAACTCCCGTTCCAGTTCGCCACTGGCTAAGTGCCAGAGGTCACAAACGAAGTAGCCGTCGATGTCGTTGGGATGGTCCTTGTCCTCGGCAAAGGAACCGTCCACGTAGATGTCGGTGATGCCCGCCTTCCAAAGCTGGCGTATCATCACACTCAGGTTGCCTACCAGTTTTGCCCGCCAGTGAGCGTCCCAGTTCGGGTAGTTCGTCCGGTCCTTCGGTCCGACGACCAAACCGGACCAGCGAAGCTCGTCGAGCGTTACTTCGTAGTCACCGGACGGTAGCAATCCGTCTTCCGTGAATTCCGGGATCAAGCCCATAATGTACCTTCTGTCGACATTGTCGTCATGGTAGACATAAAAGTCAAGCTATGATATTGCAGAAATGGACTATAAAAACGAAAACCCCAGCGTTTTTCGCAGGGGTTTTTGCTTTCACTAACCGAGGACGACGGGATTCGAACCCGCAACCACCGGATCGACAGTCCGGTACTCTAACCAATTGAGCTACGTCCCCAGATTGTACTGGCCGCCGAACGCTCACCGTTTTATCACTCTAGCGCTTCGACAGGTGAGGCACTATACCTTTTTTCCGCGTGATGTCAAGCCGCAAGCCAGAAACTGCCTCAAAATTTTCCCGGCCAAAATTTTGAGGCTTGGCGCGAGCGGAATTTGCGGTAGGATAAAAGCGTCTATCGTTGCGAGAGAACCCTGTCTTCATACGTCAGTTGTCGTGTTCACAAGGAGAACGTCGATGCGCGTTATGTTTGTTGGCTGTCTGGTCGCGGTTTGTGCTGCGTCGTCCGTTTCGGCGGGGACATTGGCCAATTTCACCGATCCCACGCAGGTGAATCTGTTGCAGCGATGGTCCCCGGTCGACGGGTCGTGGATGATTACCGCCTCCGGTACGCACAACGGCGGGAACATCGGGTCCGCGGATCTGCAAAAGGCCATGGATTATCCGGGCGACGGGATCGGATGGCGAGTTACCGTCGGCGAGGGGTCCGTGATCATGGCCACGTACACGTTTGCGGAGGCCGTGACGATCGACGCGGTCTCGCTCAGCTTTTACCGAGCCGCCCACATGCCGTCGCCGGATAGCGTCGTGACGTTCGCGTTTGATTCCGGCGCCCCCGTGATCGTCGCTCCGGAGGTCTGCCCCAGCGGAGTTGGCGCGGTTCGATATGTCATCCCGCAGCGCACCACGACCACCATGACGGTCACGTTCGATTATGCCGTTTGGGATGGGACGTCGAACGGTTTCTTTGAGCTGGACGGAATCGGCGCCTACCTGGCCCCCAGCCAATCACTGGCCATTGACGGCACGTACAACATTTTTCATGAAGAAAATAGCCAGTCCACTCTGGTGGACGGGAGCTACGCGAACGCCTGGAGATGGGCCGATTGCAACGGGCGGAACTACGCCAATCCTCCCAATGAGGCCGGCGAGGCCGTGTGGCATTTCTCCCAGGCGTATACGTTTGATGGCGCCTCCCTGACGCACGCGTTCAACAATGCGGATAAATGCCTGTACGGCGCCCAGGTGTGGGTGTCCAACGACGGAAAAAATTGGACCGCGCTCAACGCGGATCCCATCGCCTGGCAGCGTTCGTATCTGGTGTTCGACACGGCCCTCTCCGCTGAGGACCGTACAGGCGATTGGGTGAAGCTCACCTGGGGACCCGGCAGCATGACGGGCCTGAGTGAAATCACGTCCTTCCAGTTGTTCGGCTCGGCCGTTCCCGAACCGGCGACGATGGGTCTGCTGGCGCTGGGTGGTCTGGCGCTGCCGCGGAGACGCCGCGCGTAACGTGGCGGGGTTGCGTCTCACGTCGAACGGTCGGTGCAAAACATAACACTCATAGTTTTAAGGAGATTACCATGCGTCTTTCTGTATCATTCCTGACGGTCGTGGCGGTGTTGATGGCGAGTTCCGCGTTGGCGGGTCCCTTGTTTACCGACCCCACGCAAGTCAACCTGCTGGAACGGTGGAAATCCGACGGAACGTACTACTATGTGCAGAGTTCGCCCAACGGGGTGGGGAAATATCTGTCCACCGCGCAGCACTACAAAGGCGCGGCCATCGGGTTATACTCCGGCGGTCTTCCGTCGGGCGGAGTGGAAACGACGGTCGTTCTCGGCAGCAACCCCGTGAATCTGGGCCTGGTGACGATACAGTGGCGCGACTACGGTCACACGCCGACCACATGGGAAATCTGGGGGTTTGACGGTACCCAGGACGTTCTCCTCGGATCGGGAACCCGCGACGAGCATTCGTCCTGGACGGCGGCGCTGTATGACAAGGTGTCCGGCACGTACCTCTATCAAAACAACGGCCATTTCAGCGCGTACGCCGGGGAGGAAGCGACGATCCAGGGGCACAAGGAACACTACGATCAGGAGTACGCCGAGCAGCGCCGGCTGTATGACATCGAACGTGACGAATATTTTGCGGAAAAAGGCACCTACGACGGTTTCAGGGGGTTCGACTGCACGCTGTCGTGGAGTTTGAACTGGTCGCTCGACACGAAACAGGCGTATGCGGTCACCACTCCCGTGACGAACCTGACCCTCAAGACCTCCGGTGTGTCGGGCCATAGCTTGATCGACCTGCCCAGTTTCGGGGCGTATCTGGCGCAAGGGGAAACGCTGGCCATGGACGGGACGTTCAACGTGTTCCGCGAGGAGATCGTGCAGGGCAAGGCGAGCGTCGAGACCTTCCGGGCTTCGTACGAGGACGGGGTCAAGGTGTACACGTCGACTCCGTTTGGTGTGGGCAACCTGACCGACGGCACGACGGCGGGGTTCGGCCTCGGGCGCGCCGGCGCGATTGAATGGACGTTCTCGCAGGAGTACGCCTTCAACGGCGCCCTCATTTCGAAATACGAGAACACCCCGGCGGTCATGGGGGTGGTGATGGAGGTCTCCAACGACGGCGGGAAGACCTGGGAGGTCGTGTTCGGCCCGGAAGACGTGACCAACGCCAACGGGACGGCGTATCTCGCCTTCACCCAGACGGTGACGGGCGATATGTTCCGCCTGTCCTGGGACGACACGATCGACGCCGGTGGCGGCGCCGGTGGCGGCAGGGAAATCCACGAGTTCCAGCTCTTCGGAAAGGCCATTCCCGAACCGGCGACGATGGGTCTGCTGGTCTTGGGCGGCCTGGCGCTGCTGCGTCGCCGCCGGGCGTGAGCGGTGTTTCGATTTGTCAATTCGCGGGAGTCATCTACAGAGGATAAGGAGCGTCCCATGCGTATGGTGTTGTCGTTCACGGCGGTGTTGGTTGTGCTGGCGGCCTGTCCTGCGTTGGCGGGGGTGACGTACGCCACCTTCAGCGATCCCACGCACGTCAACCTGCTGGAACGGTGGAATGCCGACGGGAGTTACTACTACGCGACGGACAGCAACGTCCCGTCCAGGCCGCTGTGGCGCGCGCAGGTGTTCAAAGGCGCCGAAGGCGCGTTTCACGGCGGCATGCCCGCCGAAGGCATCGATGGGACGTACGATCTGGGTCAAACCATGCCGCTGGGCGAGGTGTCGCTGTTGTGGCGAGACGCGGGCCATACGCCTTCCACCTGGACGATTTATGCGGTCTACGACGATGAACGGGGCAGCGTCCCTATCGTCACGGGCAAGGTGGACGATCTATACATCGACGGCCGATTCAACGGGCGCTGGTCCTACACGATTCCGGGCGGTCTCTCGGCCTCCGCGTTGCGAATCATTGCCCCGGGCGACAACGGGAACGTGGATCTGCCGAGTTTCGGGGCGTATCTGTCTCCGGGCAACAGCCTGGCCATGGACGGAACGTTCAACATTTTCTACGAAGAAAATTACCGGGACAAGACGGCGCGCGACAACGGTCTTCCGGGCACGATGACGGTTGTTGCGGAGCGCGGCGGATCGGCCATTGACGCGTCCACGCTGACCGATTTGGGCACGGACGGTTTCAACTGCTACGCAAAAGGTTCGGTCGAATGGACCTTGTCGCAGGCGTACACGTTCGTCGGGGCGTACCTGTCGAAGTATACCGACCGGGACGACGTCCCGGTGATGGGCTTGACGATCGACGTGCACAACGGAACCCAATGGGTGAACGTGTACACCAGCCCAGCCGAGGGTTTTCACACGTCCAGCTACCTTTCCTTCACGGAAGTGACGGGCAGCAAGGTCCGCATGTCCTGGGAGGACACGGAGTGGGGCGGCGGCCGGGAGATATCGGAGTTCCAGCTCTTCGGTTACATCGCCGTCCCCGAACCGGCGACGATGGGTCTGCTGGTGCTGGGCGGCCTGGCGCTGCTGCGTCGCCGGGCGGTCTGAGCGCGTGATGGTCGTGGTACGATAAGGAGAAAAGGGGCGCGGGACCGACCATGACCATGGTCGGTCCCGTCGTTTTTGCTGGGGCAGTGTCTTCAGATCTTGTAAGCGGCACGTTTGTAGATGGAGGTCGCCTCACCTGGCCACCGGCCCCTGGCATTTTGCGTTGTAAAACATTCCTGGCACCAGGAACGTTTTGCAACGCAAAATGCCAGGGGCCGGTGGCCAGATTGGGCTGTGCGATGATGTCTACCCACAATCGTGACGTGCACCCATCGGGACACGAGGGAAAAAACCCGCTTGCAGCCGGGCGGGTGGGTGAGGATAATGGACGACTTGTTCCGTATATCCATTACCAAGTGAAGAGGGCCAAGAATGGGACCCATGCTGACGGCATTGTTGCAATTGCAGGCGATCGAGCGGCAACTGGCGCATGTGCGAAGCCGGCTCAAGACCCGACGAGGCGCGGTGGTTGCGCAGGAAAAACGAATCGCGCAACTGAACGCGGACCACCAGGGGCTGCTCGACAAGGCCCTGACGCACCGCAAGGACGCCGACCGGCGCGAGCTCGATCTCAAGGAACGCGAAGCCCAGGCGCAGAAACTTCGCACCTCCCTCAACACCACCAAAACCAACAAGGAATACGCCGCCATCCTCACGCAGATCAACACCCTCAAGGCCGACAACGCCAAGATCGAGGAGGACGTCCTCAAGATGATGTCCGACGTCGACACCGTCAAGGCGCAGGCGGCCAAGGTGCAGGAAACCATCGCCGCCGAGACCCAGCGGCTCGCGGCGCTCCAGGCGGCCAGCCAGGCGGAAATCGACAAGCTCAACGCCATGCTCGACGACCTGACGTCCAAACGGGCCGAGGCGGCGGCCGCCGTTCCCCGCGAACCGCTGGCGGTGTTCGAACGCATCGCGGAGAAAAACGACGGTGACGCGATGGCCGCCATTGAGGTCCAGGGCAAGCGCCCGCCCTTCGAGTATACCTGTGGCGGATGTTATATGAGCCTCAACGCCGAACACGCCAATGCCCTCCGATCTCGCGACGAACTCCGCACCTGCAACAACTGCGGACGGGTGTTGTACATGGAAGCAAAGGCTGAAACGGCGTGAAACTCACCATCAACATCGACGGAGGTTCCCGCGGGAATCCGGGACCGGCCGGGGCGGGCGTGATCGTCCGGGACGCGGCGGGAACGGTTCTGGCGGCCCAGGGTGTGTTTCTGAAGCACGCCACGAACAACGTCGCCGAGTACACCGGGCTGCTGACGGCGCTGCAAACCGCCCGCCGTCTCGGCGGAAGCGACGTGGCGATCTTTTCCGACAGCGAACTGCTCGTGCGCCAGATGAACGGGCAATATCGCGTGAAAAACGAGGGGCTCAAACCGCTGTTCGATCAGGCCGGCGCGTTGGCGTCCCACTTGCCGCGCGTCACCTACACGCACGTCCGACGCGAGTTCAACAAGGACGCCGACCGCCTGGCCAATCTGGCCATGAACGCCAAACGGGATGTGGAGGAGTAGGCGTGATCGCTCACTTCCACGAATCGGAATCGGAGCGTTCCTCTTCGTTGTCCTCGTCCGTCTGATCGTCTTCGTCGGAGACTTTCCAGTTTTCGGACTCGCTCATGTCGTCCAGTTCGCGTTCCATGACCTTGAACATTTTTTCCTGCATCGGGGCCAGTTTGCGGTAGTAGTCGAGGGTGGCCTGGTAGCTGGCGACCATCTGGTTGACGCTGGTGGTCATCTGGTTGATTTTGACCAGTTGCCACTTCGTCAGGCATTCCGGTTCGAGGATGGTGGAAAACGGGTCGCAGTCCAGGCGGATGTCTCCGCGGCTGGTGCGGTGGAAATACTGGCAGTCCTGGCATTGGATCATGTCACGCTCCGATCCCGACATCGTATCACGCGCGGCGTCCGTGGAAAAGACCTTGAATTCCCCAGACCTTGAATTCCCCGTCAGGGTCCTTCTGAGGGGCACGCTTCTTTTACCACAGACACAGCGCGGGCTTCGCCTGCAACCCGATTTGTGAAGTTTGGCGTTCGTTCAGTCTATCATCGCAAAAACAAAGATCTTTGTTGATTGTGTCACAGAGAAACACAGAGGGGCACGGGGAAGTCGAACGATCGTTCGAGGTCCACGATACTCATCTCTGTGTCGCTCTGTGTCTCCGTGGTAAAAAAAACGCTCGCCGTCGCCCGAAGACCCTGGGGCGCCAGAGCGCGTCGATCGTGGGAACGAACGTGTTCATCACGAGGACGGCCATGTAGGCGGGGATGGGCCAGTCGGTGTAGAGTTGAAGGGTCATGGCGATCGCGCCGCCCAGCAGTCCGAAGATCGCCTGTCCGCCCGCGGTCACGGGGCGGGTGGTCATTTCCGTCGCCAGGAAAAAGGCCGCCAGAAGCACCTCGCCGCCCAGCAGTTGATAGGTCACATACAACCATCCGACGGCCAATCCCTCGCGCAGCAGCGGAGGGAGTGTCCAGTCGGGCGTGAAGAGGTTCGCCAGCGACCATCCGCCCGCGGGACCCCAGCCCCAGACCGGACCCTCGGGACCGGCCAATTGTATCGGACCGAGCGCCGCCACCGCCGCCGCCGCGACGATAAACGTCGCCGGCAACGTCCACCGCACGAAGTTGCGGTAGACCAGGTACAACCCGGACAGGACAATGGCCAGAACGCAGGTCTCGCCGATCCCCCCAGGTCTCGTGCCCCAGAGCAAATTCTCGATGGGGACTGTCTTCATCAGGGCGGCGGGTTTGGCGTTCGGGATTCCGCCGGTCGGAGGGATGTCGTCGGTCGGGTCATCGTCCTGCGGGACGGGAACGTCCATCAGGGCGGAAAAGGCGGGCGTGTCGCCCCGCGTGAGCGGCCCCAGGATGGTGCGCGTCGGGCGGAGGACCATGGCCTCGGCGGGGGCAGGAAGGAGCGTCTCGCCCCACGGTTGATTGTCCGCGACGCGACGGCCTTGCAAGACGTCACCGACAACCAGGTGGTTGGGCGCGAGCACCGGAAACGCCTGCGGATACTTGTCCCACGGCGCCGCCAGGGGACCGGAGAACAGAACGGCCACCGCCAATCGGCCGACCAGTGCCGGTTGCCAGAGAAAGTGTCCCACCCCGCCGAACACCGCCTTTCCGACCACGATGGCGAACAAGGCCGCCACCAGTGGAACGTACCACGGTGCCCAGGGCGGCAACGTGGCGGCCAGCAGGATACCGGTCAGGAGCGCGTGGACTCGCCGTCCCGAAGCCGTCGGGATGCGGACGATTCGCGCGTAGACCTGTTGGCACGCCAGGCAGCCCGCGACGGCCAGAACGGAGACCATCGCCGCCCGCCACCCGAAGAGCACCACGCCCGCCGCCACCGGAACGCACGCGGCGGCCGCCATCACCGTGAAAATCGACCGCGCGGTTTCCGGCGCCCGCGGGAATGGGGACGGCAGCGCGGTCATGGCGGATCCTCCGCAGAGCGCGGGGAAGACGTCGCGACGCGACGCGCGGCGATCGCCTCCCGTAACTGCCGGACACGACGCGACAGCGGAAGCTTGGCGGGGCAGACATACGTGCAGACACCGCAGTCCATGGAGGCTTCGACACCGAGCGATTGCGCGAGGTCCAGTTGCCCCAGTTCGAAGGCGTCGCTGAGGGCGGCCACGTTGAGCCTGGCGGGGCAGGCGTCGGTGCACCAGCCGCAACGGATGCAGACGCCCGGCGGCTGGCTAACCCCCGTGTCCAAGGCCAGCAACGCGTCGGTGGTGGGAGAGACCACCGCGTCGGCGGGACAGTCCAGAGCGGCCATCGGACCCCCGTGCAGGACGGGACCGTCGGCCGGCAACAGCTCCGCGCAGGACAGACCCCACGGGACGTACAGATTTCCGCGCCGCCCGGCCCGCTCACCGGCGACGGTCACAACCCGGCCCGCCGCCCGCCGCCCGCAGACCACCCATCCGAACACGGCCAGGCAGGTGGCCGCGTCGACCACGACGGCGCCCACGTCCGTGACGTCTCCGCCAGCGGGCGTCTCGCGACGCGTGAGCACTTTCACCAGAATCGTGTCCGCGCCGACGGGATATTTGTGCGTCAACGCCACCAGGTGGACGTCGAGACGGTCGGCTGCCACCGGAAGGTCCCTGTACGACCGCACGCGACGGTGGTCGGCGGCCAGGTGCGTCTGATGCACGGAGATCGCGCGGGCGAGGATGGTGGCCCCCGTCAACACGCGCTGACCGTGCTCGATCAGCAAGCGATGGTCCGCCGTCACGTACGGCTGGTGCTCCATTCCGTTGACGATGAGGGTCCGGCAGGCTTTCCGGCGGGCGCGATCGACCAGCGTCGTCAGCGGTTCGCTCCGGCGGCGGTGGAGGACCAGGTGACCGTCCGCCAGGCGTTCGCGCAGCGCGTCATCGTCGCGGGTCTGCCAGTCGAAGACGGGCTCGAATTCCGGCAGCGTCCATGGACCCAGGCCGTGGAGTTCGAGGGCGTCGTCGAGTTCCCACTGTCCGTCGCGCGCGACCGGCACGCGGCAAACCGGACCGACGACGCCCGCGACCGGCGCGAACAGGTCCGCGCCGCCCGCCCCCGCCCGCGCGATCCGCTCGCCCGCCCGCACGTGCTGCCCCGGAGACACCACGACCGACGCGCCAGGCCGCCCGTCCAGCGACAACGGAACGCGAAGCCTCGCCGACACCGGAGACGCGAAGGCTTCGATCGCGCGATCCTGCGTCTCACGCTTCTCGTCAGGCAAATCAATCCCGCCGGTAAATGTTCCACGACGACCTGGCACCATGGCGATATCATACAGAAATGTTCACAATCGCGGCGACCATAATACGACAGAGGCCGGAAACATGGCGTTTCCGGCCTCCGGTCCTTGTTGTACAGAAACGCCTCGGCGTCTTCAGGGGCCAGTTTGGCCACAAAGGCCGTGTATTACTGTTCCATGTTCGTCAGCGTAAACGCGACAACCGCATACGGGGTCACCAGGACTTCGACGTTTCGTCCGTTGGGGCGGATCGCGCCGGTGCGGCTTTGCCGGACACCCTGCTTGGTGGCGGAGGTCCATCCGTCCCGGCCGAGCTGGATTGGCGAGACGGCCGCCTGTTTCGCGACGGCCTGCACGAACGTGACCCGTTGCGGCTGCGCGGTGCGATTGACCAGGAAAATCGTCCGAACCTTCATGTTATTGTTGACGGCGAGCACGCTCACGGGACAGCGGCCTGGTGAGTCGGTCGTGTAGTCCAGGATATACCGCACGTCGGCGAACGTCGAATGGGCCTTCAACGCGTCACCGGAAAATCCCGCCCACACCTTGAGGGCATCCCCGGCGGGCGAGTTTTCCCACGATTGTTCCATCAGATGGAACGTCGCCTCGTCCGCGCCGGACAAGGCCAAGTGGCGGATTATCTCCACGCACCAGGCCGCTCCGAGGACCTCCTTCGCGCGGCCGTCGGGCGCCGGGCGTGAGTGCGGCCATTGGAACGTGATGGGGGTGATGTGGAGCTTCGCCTGGTCCGTCGCCCTCCGCATGGCAGCGACCTGCTCGGCGACCGCGGAGGCGTTCTCGAAGAGCATGTCCGCGTCGTTGAGGTGCAGGGCGGGGTTGAAACTCCAGACGAACTCCTGGCCGCTCGTCATCGCTCGCTTGGCGCGGTTGAAGGCGGCGTTGAAATCGCCCGTTCGGCCCGCCGGCCCGTTCGCGGTGCGGATGACGGGAATGGCGGCCCCGTCTTTCGGTTCGCCCAGCGTGATGCGGGTCGTTTCCGGCTGGCGGACGACGGGTTTGACGTCGGGAAACGTCAGTGTCAGCGTCTGGCTGGCCTTGGCGCCGGCGGCGATGTTCGGGAACGGCAGATCGAGATAGCCGTACGCCTTGAAGGAGCTGTCGCCGTATTGCCGCTGGTCCTCGATACCGAATTCGCGACTATCCATCGTGGCGGCGAATGCGGCTTGCCCGTCGCTCCGATCGGAGTTGAACGTCAGAAAACGCCCAGGGTCCCACGACGTTGGCGTCTTCGGGAACGTTTCGGACACTGATTCGTCCTTGTTCAACCGCGTGAATTCGAGCGTCCGTCCCCCGTAGGTGGGTGTGCCCAGCAGCACATTCAACCCGATGCGCGGGGAGGCGAAGTCCCGCACCGCGTTCCCGTCGATGGTGTAGACGATCGTGCCGTCGGACTTGCCCTCGATCTGGCCGGTCCAGGCGAACTCGACGTTGTTGTGGGTGACGCGGGCGGCGTACTCGGCGGTGAAACTGTCGGAGCGCCGGACGACGGTGATCTTGTCGAAGACGGGCGTTGGGGTGTCGAATCGTTGATCGCGCACGGCGAAGTAGACGCGGCGGACGGTTTCGATATTGCCCCCCGCACCGTCGCCGGTCTGGAGATACCGCAGTTCGCCGTCGGCGAATTTCATCGTGACGGGCCCGGCCCGGAGCGGTTCGACCGTCAGACTGGCCGGTTTGCCCCCCACCGGAACCGCGGTAAACGTCTTATCCGAAGACCCGCACCCCGCCAGAGCGGCCACCACCACGCACACGACCAACACCGCGAACACTTTCATGGCGAATTCCTTTCCTGCACATGACGACCTGTCCCATAACCATACCGTCGCGATGGAGAAAAAGGTAGTGTTTCGGTTTTCGATCCTCAGGCGCGTGCAGGCTGTACGAAAAACCGTTCGCGATGGCTTGCCGGTTTGCGCCGCAAGGCGCGGAAAAAGCGAACGTCGCCTCCCCGGCCTCGTGTGGACGAGTCGGGGAGGTGACGTTCGCTTTTTCCGCGCCTTACATACAGCGCCAAAAGGCGGAGCTGTCGTTGCGTTTGTTTGTCAGACCGTCACGCCCTTGGCGGCCAGGCGGGCGGTTTTGACTTCGGCGAAGGCCGCCTTGCGGACACGTTCTGCCTTTTTGCGTGCGCTGTTGCGGGCCCGCGTCGCCACCTGGCGGGCAATCTTCTTGATGCGGACGGCTTTACGATTTTGTGCCATGGGTCCTCGTCTCCTTGAACATCGCGTAAAACGTCACTTGTACCACACAATCGTACCGGGTTCAATGAGAAAACAGAACGATTTGGGCCTGGCCGGAGCCCCGGGTGCACGCATGTAGTTTTCCTGGTCGCTCGCTAACCGTTGCAAGTGGCGTGACCGGCCGCCGCCCTGCCATTAGGCGCTATAGGGCGTTATACACGACAAAACGTTTTGTAGTACATAACGCCCTATAGCGCCTAATGGCAGGGCCGGCGGCCGGTCACGCCACTTGCGATACGTACCATGCGTTTGCCCAGGCGTGCACCCGAACCCCGTCCCGGAGCAGGGCAATCGCATCAAAGTTCTCTGAGGTCGCAATCTGTTTCGGGGGAAGCGTTCAAAACCGAAGCACGAAATCCGAAACAAATCCCAAAACAGAAAATCACAAACTCCAAACGGCGACGCCACGCGCCTTGGCGCATGGCGTCGCCGTCTGCGTTTGAAATTTTCTGCTTTGGAATTTGGGATTTGTTTCGGATTTTGGATTTCGTGCTTCGGATTTGAACGGTTCCCGTGCAAGCAAACGCACAAAAACGACAAAATTTTGATGCGATTGCCCTGCGCCCCGGAGCGACACGAAAAGAACTTGCGGAAGCCGGGAAGGCTCGGCTATGCTACGCACACCCATAACGAGGACACATCCATGAAGAAAAACGTATGTCTGTTGACGATGGCGGTTGTCACGGCGATTGCGGTTACGCCCGCCGAGGCGGTCCTGGGCACCCGGGGGCCGGGATTCAATGAGACGTTCGGGCTCGCCCCCGAGCAGGTATCGAAGGCGTATGTGGTGTATCAGATCAAGACGGCCGCGCCCGGAAGCGCCTTCTACCCCAACCAGAAGGCGGAGATGACGCTACAGTTCGTCAATCTTTCGGACAAGGCGATCAATGTCACGGGGCACATCGAGCTCATTTCGTATTCGACCTCCACACCGAAATGGGACGACGGCTTCACGATCCGGTACAAGAAAGAGAAGGAAGTGGCGCGCGTGCCCGTGACGGTGAAGATGGACGCGAA
>Ga0123353_10001431_pt1 | contig 29188 bp, 27 predicted proteins | sample TergutLab28metaG_3_FD_92763 | JGI IMG/M metagenome (GOLD analysis project Ga0123353, IMG submission 92763) | Labiotermes labralis P3 segment gut microbial communities from Petit-Saut dam, French Guiana - Lab288 P3 | ecosystem: Host-associated > Arthropoda: Insects > Digestive system > Gut ...
GCCCGGATGCCGCGCGCCCCACCAGCCCGAGGGCGAAGTCCCGCGTCACGATCGTCTCGTACCAGCTCCACGTCGTGTAGTCGTGGTCGACGGCGGCGTACTGGTGACCGCCGGGCGCCACGGACGACCAGGGGTCGTGCCACACCACGGTTGCGGCGCCGTCGGGCGCGGCTGTCGCCGCAGCGGGCTCGGCCGCCGACTCCGCGCGGCTCGAGGCGACCGCGTAGAGCGGGGCCGTCGAGCCGATCACGGCGTGGGAGGCCGTGACATCCTCGACCTCGACACGCAGCATGAAGCGCATGCGATTCAGGAAGTCGACGAGGCCCGCGGCCTCGCCGCGTTCGGTGAGCAGCCACAACCGCTCGCCGTCCTCGACGAGACGCACCGCGTGCTCGATGCGGCCGCTCGGGTCGAGCAGCAAGGTCTCGCTCGAGTCTCCGGGCTGCAGGCCGAGCAGCAGCTGGCTCGACATCGAGTTGAGCCAGCTCAGGCGATCGGGTCCGGAGACGGTCAGCACGGCGGGCTTCAGCGCCACGACCGCGCGGCCTTCGGCGAGTGCGCGCTGCTCGCCGAGCGGGTTGCCGTAGTGCCACACGGCACCGACGTCGGGGCCGGACTCGGCCACGACGGCGCCCGGCAGACCGGCGAACGGGGTCGTCATCAGTCGACCTTCGCGAGGCGCGCCGAGGCGTGGGTGCGCAACTGCTGGCCGAGCGCCGCGATGTCCCACGCCCACAGCAGGTGACCCTCGACGAGGCCGTAGAGGCGCGTCGCGCCCGTGTACTCCTTCGCGCCGGCCGTGCGCATCACGGCATCCGTCGCGAGGTCGATGCGCGGCCCCTTGACCTGGCCGAGGTAGACCTCGGACACGCCGTCGGGGTGCACGAGCGCGACCTCGATGTCGAAGCCCTCGGCGTCGTTGCGCAGGGTCTCGACCGACTCGGCGTCGGTGAACGGCCGCTCGCCCCGGCCGGGCAGCATGCCGGGGCCCGGGTCGCCCGCGGTCAGCGGGCGCGACAGCCGCCAGTAGCCCGACTCGGCCACGAGCGGCGTGCGCTCGTCGTCGAGCACCCACGTGTACGAGCTGTAGTTGAGGTACGGCAGGCCGTCGTGGCTGAAGCTGATGCGCTGGCCGAACTCGCGCTGCACGTGGTCCTCACCGACGGCGTAGTCGAGCACGCCCGTGCCCTCCCACACGCCGACGAGCCACGACAGCGGCACCAGCTCGGCCGGCAGGCCGACGGGCAACTCGATCATGGCGGGCGGCGCTGCCTAGTGCTGGCCGCGGAACAGGTTGTAGACGACGAGCACCGCGGTGCCCGCGATCGCCAGCCCGGCCAGGCCCAGCAGCGCGATGAACACGAGTTCCAGCGTCAGAAGCATGAATCGACCCTAACTAATGGATGGCATGGATGACGCCCGTGGCGACGACGAGGATGATCAGCGCCCCGCTCACGGAGGACGCGAGACGCGAGACGAAGCCCCGCTTCTCCTGCGTGCCGATCTGGATGACGAGCGCCAGCACCACCGAGCCGCCGAAGGCGAGGCCCAGCCACGCCCCGTCGGTCGTGCTGCGGGAGAAGACGGCGACGAGCACCGCGGCGACCAGCGCGAACGCCCACACCGCGGACACGGTGCCGCGCGCCGCGCCCTTGGGAAGCTCCTGCCCGGTCATGCCTCCATTCTGCCGCCGAACGGCCCGGTGACGGCCGAATGACCGGGCCCGTGACGGCGTGCCGATAGGATTTCCCGCAATACCGGGTCGTGGAGGTCAGATGGCACAGCTGTTGATCCTCACCTCCGCGCCCGATCAGAGCCCGCTGCCCGCGCTCGGCCTGCTGAGCCACCGCATCAAGGTCGTGCCGGCCGAGGCATCCGCCCTCGTCACCGCACCGAGCGCCGACCTCATCGTCGTCGACGGCCGCCGCGATCTCGTCGGCGCCCGCGCGCTCGCCAAGCTGCTCACGACGACCGGCAACGCGTCGCCGGTGCTGCTCGTCGTGACCGAGGGGGGCATGTCGGCCGTGAGCGCCGAGTGGGGCGTCGCCGACATCGTGCTGCCCGACGCCGGCCCCGCCGAGCTCGAGGCCCGCATCCGCCTCGCCCTCGACCGCCAAGCGGCCGACCCCGGGCAGTCGAAGATCCAGGCCTCCGGCGTGACGATCGACGAGGCCTCCTATTCGGCCAAGGTGCACGGCCGCCCCCTCGACCTCACCTTCAAGGAGTTCGAGCTGCTGCGCTTCCTCGCGACCCACCCGAGCCGGGTCTTCACCCGCGAACAGCTGCTCTCCGAGGTCTGGGGCTACGACTACTTCGGCGGCACCCGCACCGTCGACGTGCACGTGCGGCGCCTGCGCGCGAAGCTCGGCGACAGCGAGTCGCTCATCGGCACGGTCCGCAACGTCGGCTACCGCTTCAACGTCGTCGAAGACGGGCAGTGACGGGCGCGGCGATCGAGTCGATGCCGGCGGGTGCCGCATCCGCCGACCTGCTGAGACCGTTCGACGAGCAGGCCGCGCTCGACGTCGCGGCCGGGCGGCGCACGCTCTTCGCGGTGCGCACAACTCCTGATGGCGCGGATGCCGGCAGCGCAGTTCTCGGGCTCGGCGCCCTCGACCTCTTCATCCATCAGGAGTTGCGCGCACGCGGGCTCGGCGCCGCGGCGACCGCGCAGCTGCTCGAACGCGCCGGCGACGGGCCGCTCACGGCCTGGTCGCACGTCGACCACCCCGCCGCGCGCACTCTCGCGGACCGATTCGGCTTCGCCGCCGCACGCCGGCTGCTGCAGATGCGGCTCGCCGAGCTGCCGGAAGCGGCCCCGGAACCTGCACCGGGTTTCGAGGCCTTCCGCCCGGGCGCCGACGACGCCGAGTGGCTCGCCCTGAACGCGCGCGTGTTCGCGTGGCACCCCGAGCAGGGCGGTGTGACGCAGCGGGACCTCGACGAGCGGATGTCGGAGCCGTGGTTCCGCGCGGACGACTTCCTGGTGGCACGCGACGGGGCCGGCCGCATGAGGGGCTTCTGCTGGCTCAAGGTCGATGAGGGCTCCGAGACAGGAACGGGTGAGATCTACGTCATCGGCGTGGCGCCCGAGGCATCCGGCCACGGCCTCGGCCGCGCCCTCACCATCGCCGGGCTCGGCCGCCTGCGCGACCGGGGGTGCACCTCGGCCGAGCTGTACACGGAGGCCGACAACGCGGCCGCCGTGCGCCTCTACCGTGCACTGGGCTTCGCCGAGACCGCCGCGCACGTGCAGTACGCACGCTCCTGAGCCGTCGCCGCGGGCGCTGTGGAACAGTTCACCCTGCGTTAGCGCGGGATGCCAAGATAGGCGCATGGATGGGGACACCCTGGTCGAGGAAGAGTTCGGCAGCGATCGGATCGACGACGATTTCGAGCCGTGGGACGCCGAATCCGACCCCTCGCTGCCACGCGACCGTTACATCGACCGCGAGCTGAGCTGGCTCGCGTTCAACCAGCGCGTGCTCGAGCTCGCCGAGGACCCGAACCTGCCGCTCCTCGAGCGCACCAACTTCCTCGCGATCTTCGCCAACAACCTCGACGAGTTCTTCATGGTGCGCGTCGCGGGCCTCAAGCGCCGCATCATGACGGGCCTCGCGGTGCCGACCAACACGGGCAAGGCGCCCGTCGATGTGCTCTCCGACATCTCCGCGAAGGCGCACGAGCTGCAGCTGCGCCATGCTCAGGCCTTCGGCGAGATCGGCGCCCTGCTGCGCGAGCAGGGCATCACGCTCGCCTCGTGGGACGAGCTGAGCGAGGCCGAGCGCGCGCCGCTGCGCGAGCTGTACGCGAAGCAGATCTTCCCGGTGCTCATGCCGCTCGCGGTCGACCCGGCGCACCCGTTCCCCTACATCTCCGGACTGTCGCTCAACCTCGCGGTCCGCGTGCGCAACAGCAAGACCAAGAAGGAGCAGTTCGCGCGCCTCAAGGTGCCGACGGTGCTGCCGCGCTTCATCCGCATCGACGGCGACGCCGAGCGCGTGCGCTACATCCTGCTCGAGGACCTGATCGCCAATCAGCTCGACGAGCTGTTCGCCGGTATGGAGGTCGTCGAGCACCACGTCTTCCGCGTCACCCGCAACGAGGACGTCGAGATCGACGAGGACGAGACCGAGAACCTCATCCAGGCGCTCGAGAAGGAGCTGCTGCGCCGCCGCTTCGGGCCGCCCATCCGCCTCGAGGTCACCGAGGACATGGACCCGGTGACGCTCGACCTGCTGGTCCGCGAGCTCGACATCACCGAGCAGGAGATCTACCGCCTGCCCGCCCCGCTCGACCTGCGCGGGCTCTTCGACCTCGGCCGCCTCGACCGCCCCGAGCTGAAGTACGCGCCGCACGTGCCCGTGACGGCCGCGCAGCTGCAGCCGAGCGAGCCGAACGCGAAGCCCGACATCTTCGCGGCGCTGCGCCGTCAGGACGTCATGGTCCACCACCCGTACGAGTCGTTCGCGACCAGCGTCCAGGCCTTCCTCGAGCAGGCCGCCCGCGACCCCAACGTGCTCGCCATCAAGCAGACCCTGTACCGCACGAGCGGCGACAGCCCGATCGTCGAGGCGCTCATCGACGCGGCCGAGGCCGGCAAGCAGGTGCTCGCCCTCGTCGAGATCAAGGCCCGCTTCGACGAGCAGAACAACATCGAGTGGGCGCGCAAGCTCGAGAAGTCGGGCGTGCACGTGGTCTACGGCCTCGTCGGCCTCAAGACCCACTGCAAGCTCGCGCTCGTCATCCGCCAGGAAGGCGACCAGCTCAAGCACTACAGCCACGTCGGCACGGGCAACTACAACCCCAAGACCAGCCGCATCTACGAGGACCTCGGCCTGTTCACCTCGGACGACGAGGTCGGCAAGGACCTGACGCGTCTGTTCAACGAGCTCTCGGGCTATGCCATCGAGAAGAAGTTCAAGCGCCTGCTCGTGGCACCGCTGCACCTGCGCAAGGGCCTGCTCAAGGCCATCGCGAAGGAGACCAGGAACGCCGAGGCGGGCAAGCCGTCCGGCATCCGCATCAAGGCCAACTCGATGGTCGACGAGGCGATCATCGACGCGCTGTACCGCGCGAGCCGCGCCGGCGTGCCGGTGGATGTCTGGGTCCGCGGCATCTGCGCGCTCAAGGCCGGCCAAGAGGGCTACAGCGAGAACATCCGCGTCCGCTCGATCCTCGGCCGCTACCTCGAGCACTCGCGCATCTTCAGCTTCGCGAACGACGGCGACCCGCAGATCTACATCGGCAGCGCGGACATGATGCACCGCAACCTCGACCGCCGCGTCGAGGCCCTCGTGCGCCTCACCAAGCCCGAGCACATCCGCGAGCTGACCGCCATGTTCGACCTGGCGATGAGCGACACGACGTCGTCGTGGTCGCTCGAGCCCGACGGCAACTGGGCGCGGCACGCGACCGACGAGCGCGGCCGCCCGCTGACCGATCTGCAGAACCACCTCATGCAGCAGATCTCGCACCGCCCGCGTGCAGCGGTGCGCCTGTGACGGACGGCATCATCCTGGCGGCCGGCGCCGTGTGCTGGCGACTGGTCGACGGGCACATCCGCGTGCTCGTCATCCACCGCCCGCGATACGACGACCTGACACTGCCCAAGGGCAAGCTCGAGCCGGGTGAGACCGCCCCCGAGGCGGCCGTACGCGAGGTCCGGGAGGAGACCGGGCTCTCGATCACACTCGGCATGCCGCTCTCGCCGACGCGGTACACGCTCGCGAACGGCCGCGAGAAGGTCGTGCAGTACTGGTCGGCGGAGGTCGGCGAGACGGCGGTGCGCGCCGCGCGCTTCCGCTCCAACGCCGAGGTCGACGCCGCGCACTGGATGCCGCTGTCGAAGGCGAAGGTCGCGCTGAGCTACGAGCACGACATCCAGCTGCTCGAGGAGTTCGCACGCCTGCACGAGCGGGCGGCCGGCTCGACCTTCGGCCTCATCGTGCTGCGGCACGCGAAGGCGACGGCCCGCTCGGACTGGAAGGGTGCGGACACCGACCGGCCGCTCGCCCCGCGCGGCGAGCTGCAGGCGCGGCGCATCGTGTCGACGCTGCGGGCGTGGCATCCGCGCCGCATCGTCAGCTCCCCCGCCGTGCGCTGCGCGTCGACCGTGGCGCCGCTGGCCCGCGCGATCGACCGCAAGGTGCGCCTCGAGCCGGGCGTGAGCCAGGATGCCTGGGACGACGGCGCCCTCGAGGTGCCGGCCATCGTCGCCCGCCGGGTCGACTCCCGCAGGACGACGGTGCTGTGCAGCCACCGGCCGGTGCTGCCCGACATCCTGCGCGAGCTCGCCCTCACGAGCGGCACACCGATGGGCGAGCCGATCAGGGAGGCCGCGGTGCTCGAGCCCGCCGCGTTCTCGATCGTCCATCTCTCGGCCGCGCATCCCCAGTCGGGCATCCTGGCGATCGAAACCCACAATCCTCTCTAGGCACCTGCCGTGCACCGTCCGGTAACGCGTTCGCCACCATTCCGTTACCCGCGCGTTCACCATCCGTTCACCATCGCGGAACAACCACTTCAAACGCCGCGTCTACGGTCGGAACCGGGTCAGCACCGACCCATGCCTCGCGTGCACACCCGATGAACTCTCGTCAGCGTGCGAGGCGAGCCGATTACATTCCGAAAGGGAACACAGTGAAGCTCAAGAACGTGGCGGCTGCAGGGGCAATCGTCCTCGCGTCCGCTCTCGCGCTCACGGCATGCTCGGGCAGCAACAACAGCGGCAGCAGCAACTCGCCGAAGCCGTCCGACACCTCGAGCGTCGACCTCAGCTCGCTCTCGGGCACCATCACCGCCGGCGGCTCGTCGGCGCAGGCGAACGTCCAGCAGGCGTGGACCACCGCGTTCACCCAGCAGGCCACCGGCGTCAAGATCAACTACGACAAGTCGCAGGGCTCCGGCGGCGGCGTCACCAACTGGCTCGCGGGCAGCTACGACTTCGCCGGCACTGACGCGGCCCTCAAGCCCGAGCAGTTCACCCAGGCGCAGACCGCCCCGTGCGGTGCGGCCGGTGCGCTCAACATCCCCGTCTATCTCTCCGGCGTCGTCATCATCTACAAGCTTCCGGGCGACCCCAAGGTCAAGGTGACCGGCCAGATCCTCGCCCAGATCTTCGCGGGCAAGATCACCAGCTGGAACGACCCGAAGCTCGTGGCCGTCAACTCCGGCACCACCCTGCCGAACCTGAAGATCTCGGTCGTGCACCGTTCCGACGGCTCGGGCACCACGGCGAACTTCACCACCTACCTCTCGCAGATCGACCCCACCGACTGGACCTGGGCGGCCGGCACCGCGTGGCCGAACAACGTCGGCTCGGGCCAGCAGGGCGGCTCGGGCGTCGTGAACACGGTCGAGGCCGGTAGCGGCACCATCGGCTACGCCGACCAGAGCTCGGTCGGCTCGGCCACCATGGCCGACGTCCAGGTCGGCACCTCGGGCAGCACCTTCTCGACCTACTCGGCCGCCGGTGCGACCGCAGCCTTCGCTGCTGCCGCGACCGACGCCTCGCAGGGCGCGGGCGACCTGACCAAGAAGCTCGACTACACCAAGATCACCGACGCGAGCGCGTACCCGATCCCGCTGCTCTCCTACGACGTCCTGTGCAAGAACTTCAAGGACTCGACGCAGGGCAAGCTGACCGCCGCCTACATCGGCTTCATCGGCAGCTCCGAGGGCCAGCAGGTCGGCGCGGCGAACGCCAAGGCTGCTCCGCTTCCGGACAGCATCCTCGCCGAGATCAAGACCTCGCTGGCTGACGTCAAGTAGCTCCGGCTAGAAGATTGATCGCGGCGGCCGGGCTATCGACAGATGGCCCGGCCGCCGCACAATAAAGACAGCATCCCCCTCCACTCATGACGAGGAACGAGAAGCATCTGTGACTGAGTCCGCCGCCCCGCGCCGCATGTCCGCGAAGGCCCGTCCCAGCGACCGCATCTTCCGCTCCCTCAGCACCGGCTCGGCCGTGCTGATCATGGTGATCCTGGCCGGCGTCGCGATCTTCCTCATCGCCAAGGCCGCCCCGGCCATCGCCGCAGACTGGACCAAGGGCGACCTCGCCAGCGGCACGACCGCCGGGCACACTGACTTCTGGACCTATACCGGCCCTCTCATCTGGGGAACCATCTGGTCCGCCTTCATCGGCCTGCTCATGGGGGCGCCGGTCGCCATCGGCATCGCGCTCTTCATCTCGCACTACGCGCCGCGCCGCATCTCCGGCGTGCTGGCCTACCTCGTCGATCTGCTCGCTGCTGTGCCGTCGATCATCTTCGGCCTCTGGGGCATCTTCACGATCCGCAAGTTCCTGCTGCCGTTCCAGGAATGGCTGAACGCCCACGCCGGCTGGTTCCCGCTCTTCGGCGGCACCCCCTCGACCACCGGCTCGACCATGTTCGCCGGCGGTGTCGTCCTCGCCGTCATGATCCTGCCGATCATCACCTCGATCACCCGCGAGATCTTCCTGCAGACCCCGCGCCTGCACGAGGAGGCCGCGCTCGCGCTCGGCGCGACCAAGTGGGAGACCGTGCGCCTCGCCGTCTTCCCCTATGCCCGCAGCGGCATGCTCAGCGCCATCCTGCTCGGCCTGGGCCGCGCCCTCGGCGAGACGATGGCCATCGCCATGATCATGTCGCCGACGTTGCTCTTCTCTTTGCGCCTGTTCACGGACAACCAGAACTCGCAGACCATCGCGGCGAACATCGCGCTGAACTTCCCCGAGTCGAACACGCTGCAGCGCGACGCGCTCATCGGCACGGGCCTCATGCTGTTCGTCATCTCGCTCATCGTGAACTTCGCGGCGCGCTTCATCATCGGCCGTACCGGCAAGACCGGCGGCAGCAAGAAGAAGGTGCCCGCGCTCAACCCGACGGTCGCGCTCGCACTCGACGACGCCGCGAGCCCGCTCGACGCACTGCACCCCCACGCCTCTTCCGCCCACCCCGAAGGCCTCAAGCCCAGCCAACCTGAAGGGCCCCGCGCATGACCGCGACCGCCATCCCCAACGCGCCGGCTCCGAAGCGTCGGATCGACAACTCGCTCACGAGCGGCCAGTTGCCGCGCCTCTTCGAGGTCTACGTGCTCGCCGGCGCGCTCATCGTCAGCGGCGTGCTGTTCGCCGTGCTGGGCTTCAGCGCAGTCGGCTGGCTCGTGGTCTCGGCGATCCTGTACCTGCTCTTCGTCGGGATCTTCTCCGCCGTCGTCGAGAACCGTCGCCAGGCCGTCGACCGGCTCGTGCGCGGCGTGGTGGTCATCGCCTTCCTGCTGACACTCGCCCCGCTGCTGTCGACCCTCATCGAGGTGATCTCGCGCGGCGCGAAGGATGCCCTGAACCCGGCCTTCATCTTCCAGACCGGCGGCTCGCACTATGACCCGCAGACCTTCAAGGTGACCACGACGATCGGCGCCTGGCAGTCGGTCGTGGGCACGCTGATCATCACCGGCATCGCGACCGTGATCAGTGTGCCGATCGGGATGCTCACCGCGATCTATCTCGTCGAGTACGGGCGCCCGAGCCACTGGATGAACCGCGTTGTGACCTTCCTCGTGGACGTCATGACGGGCATCCCCTCGATCGTCGCCGGTCTGTTCGCGTTCTCGCTGTTCACGCTGATCTTCGGACCGAAGGCGTTCAGCGGCTTCTCCGCGGCGATCGCGCTGTGCGTGCTGATGATCCCGATCGTCGTGCGCTCCAGCGAGGAGATGCTGAAGCTCGTCTCGATGGACCTGCGCGAGGCCTCCTACGCCCTCGGCACCACCAAGTTCGTGACGATCACCCGCATCGTGCTGCCGACCGCGATCTCCGGTCTCATCACCGGCGTGATGATCTCGATCGCCCGCGTCATCGGCGAGACCGCGCCGATCTTCGTCGCGGCGTCGTTCACGAACAACTTCAACTCCAACCCCTTCGCGAACGCGATGTCGACGCTGCCCGTCATGGCCTACACCGGGTACAAGTTCCCGAGCACGGACATCCAGGGCTCGTACGACTCGGCGTGGGGCGCGGCTCTGCTGCTCGTCATCCTCGTCGTCATCCTGAACCTCATCGCCCGCCTCGTCGCCCGACTGTTCGCCCCCAAGGGCCTGCGGTAGCCACCCGAGAAACGAAACGGATTCCTGTGTCCAAGCGCATCGAGGTCAACGACCTCAACGTCTACTACGACAAGTTCCTGGCCGTGGAGGGCGTCTCGATCAACATCGAGCCGCGCACCGTGACCGCGTTCATCGGTCCGTCGGGCTGCGGCAAGTCGACCTTCCTGCGCACGCTGAACCGCATGCACGAGGTCATCCCCGGCGCTCACGTCAAGGGCGAGGTGCTGATCGACGGCAACGACCTGTACGGCCCGGGCGTCGACCCGGTGCTCGTCCGCCGCCAGGTCGGCATGGTCTTCCAGCGCCCGAACCCGTTCCCCACGATGTCGATCCGCGAGAACGTGCTCGCCGGCGTGCGCCTCAACAACAAGCGCATGTCGAAGACCGAAGCCGACGACCTCGTCGAGCAGTCCCTGCGCGGGGCTAACCTCTGGAACGAGGTCAAGGACCGTCTCAACCTGCCGGGCTCGGGCCTGTCCGGCGGTCAGCAGCAGCGTCTGTGCATCGCCCGCGCCATCGCGGTCAAGCCCGATGTGCTGCTCATGGACGAGCCCTGCTCGGCGCTCGACCCGATCTCGACGCTCGCCATCGAGGACCTCATCGAGGAGCTCAAGAACGAGTACACGATCGTGATCGTGACCCACAACATGCAGCAGGCGACCCGCGTCAGCGACAAGACGGCGTTCTTCAACATCGCGGGCACCGGCAAGCCGGGCCACCTCATCGAGTACGACGACACCAACATCATCTTCTCGACCCCGAAGGTGAAGGCCACCGAGGACTACGTCTCGGGCCGCTTCGGATAAAGCGACGACCGGAGAGCGCCCCCGCGGAATTTCCGCGGGGGCGCTCTCCGTTAGAATCGATGTGCCGGGCCGCAGTAACCCCGGGCTCCAATTTTCGCCGCTACGAGCGGCCTTCCGCCGAGAGGCGTTCTGCGGCCCGGTTCTTCCGTCTCCGGCCTCGGGCGCGGCTCAGCGCCGCGCAGCGGCGAGGGCGGCGCTCACGCGGTACCTCGGCGCGGTCGATGCGAGGATGATCTGAACCATGGCACGCACAACTGGCGAGGAGCGCCTGTTCCGGTACCCCTTCGCGAGCATCTACCCGCTCTACGTCACGAAGGTCGAGCGGAAGGGGCGGACCACGGCCGAGCTCGACCGAGTGATCGGGTGGCTCACGGGGTATGACCGGGCGGGGCTCGCAGCGGCGATCGAATCAGGTGTCGACCTCGAGGCCTTCTTCGCGCAGGCGCCCGAGCTGAACCCGAACGCGACGCTCATCACGGGCGTGATCTGCGGGGTGCGCGTGGAGGAGATCGAGGACCCGCTGGTGCAGAAGATCCGCTACATGGACAAGCTCGTCGACGAGGTCGCGCGCGGGAAGAAGATGGAGTCGATCCTGCGGGGATGACGGGAAGTCGTCGCCGGTTTCTGCTGCTTCGCTGCCCCAGATGCCGCAGGAAGTGGCATCCGTTTCATGCTTCGGTGCCCCCGGCCGGGCTCGAACCGGCGACCAATGGATTAAAAGTCCACAGCTCTACCAACTGAGCTACAGGGGCGTGGCACCAGGCTATCGTGCGACAGGCACGGAAACGCCCGGCGCCCTCTCGGGCACCGGGCGGAGGATTCCGTAGGTCAGATGCGGTTGCGGCCGCCGATGGCGCGGACCAGCCAGACGATGATGGCGAACAGTGCAAGCACGATACCGACCCAGAGCAGCCAGTTGACGGCCTGAACGAACCCGCCGGTCAGCAGCAGGATGATCGCCACGACGGCGACGATGATCAGCAAAATGTTCATGCCCCTACGGTTCCCGGGGGCGGCGCGCAGCAACACCCCCTTGACAAGCACCCCCTCGATACAGCACAGGAGACAGAACCGGATGACCGACGACTTCCACCGCCCCGTGAAGTTCCCGAGCCGCGTGTTCGAGCTCTTCCCAGGCGGGAAGGACCCGGCCGAGGCGCTGCGCCTGGCGCACGAGACGGCGCACACGCTGCTCTCGCGGGTGCGCGGCGACCGCGACCCGGAGGTCGTCGCGCGGCTCGTGACCTACACCGACGAGCACGGCATCGACGCGATCGCCGAGCTCTGGGCATCCGCCCCGGCCACGACCCTGCCTGGCGCGCTGTGGCGCATCTACCTCGTGCGCGTGCTGATCCGGCAGAACCCGGCCGAGACGAGCTTCCTGTTCCAGCGCGGCGTCGACGTCACGACGACGATCGACCCGATCATCGCCGGCGCCCAGCTGCCGACGGGCCCCGCCGAGATCATCGAGCTGGCCGATCAGATCCTGCGCGGCGCCTTCGAGGGCGATTTCGCGGATGCCCTGGAGCGGGCCGCCGCGTTCTGCCGGGTCGAGGCCGCCGGCTGCGCGAGCGTCGCCGATGACGTCGACCCGTCCGAGCCCGACCGCGCCACCGAGCTCACCCGCCGGGCGTCGCGGTTCGTGCAGACCGGCGACGAGCTGGGTGCCTGTGCGCGCCTGTGGCGCACGGACTCGCTGGACTAGCCCGCCACGCCACGCCACGGCACGGCACGGCTCAGGCGCGCGCCGCTGAGAGCCTGGCGACCAGGTTGTCGAGCAGTGCGTTCGTGCCCTCGACCCGCCATTGCGGCTCGTCGAAGCCGTCGAGGAAGGCGCCGGACTCCGTCCAGGTGAGCTCGGTTCCGGCATCCGTCGCCTTCAGCTCGATCGTCGCGAGCGAGACCGAGATGTGCCGCCCGTCGACGTCCATGTCGTAGGTGTAGACGATGCGCTCGTCGTCGACGAGGTCGTAGTAGACCGCATCGAAGCGGTAGGGAGCGCCGTCGGGCATGCGCCCGAGCTTGTGCTCGGCCCCGCCGACGCGGAAGTCGAAGGACTGCTCATCGAGCCGCTCGCCCTCGAAGCCGAACCAGGCCTGCTTCTCGTCGGCGCTCGCGAAGGCCGCGAACACCCGCGCGGGCGACGCCGGCAGCGTGCGGTTCAGGGTGAACCCGCCGTGTTCGATCGACATCGTGCGCCCCTATTCCGCCGCCGTGGCGAGGTGCGCCACGATCGCGTCCGCGAGCTGCTCGGTGCCGTCCTGACGCCACCCGGCCTCGGCCGGGTCGCCGAAGAAGACGCCCGACTCGGTGATCGTGAGACGCGTGCCCCGCCCCTCGGGCGCGAGCTCGATCGTCGCGAGGGAGACCGAGGAACGGGCATCCCCCGCATACATCTCGTAGGCGTAGACGATCCGCTCGTCGTCGACGATGTCGTAGTAGCGGGCGCGGAAGACGTGCGCGTCGCCGTCGGCGGGGCCGACGGAGTTGAACTCCTCGCCGCCGACCCGGAAGTCGAAGCTGCGCGGCGCCTTCTCGACGAAACCGGGAGGGCCCTGGAACCAGGCGCGCTTCTCGCCGTCGTCGGCGAAGCAGGCGAAGACGCGGGCCGGGGATGCCGGCAACAGGCGCTCGACGGTGAACGAGCCGTGGGTGGTGGTCATTTCTCTTCCTTCTTCGATGCAGGCTGCGCGGGTCGCGCGGGCAGCTCGGGGTGGTCGACGAGGTGCCGGGTGAGGGCGTCGAGGCGACGATCCCACTCGCGGCGACGTTCGTCGATCCACGACTGGACCGCGCCGAACGCCTCGGGGTCGACGGCGCAGGTGCGCACGCGCCCCTGCTTCGCCGAGGTGACGAGGCCGCTCGCCTCGAGCACGCGCAGGTGCTGCAGGACGGCCGCCATGGTCATCGCGAGCGGCGCGGCGAGGTCGCTGACGGATGCCGGGCCCCGCGAGAGCCGCTCGACCATGGCCCGGCGGGTCGGGTCCGCGAGCGCCTGGAACGCCCGGTCGAGCGCCTCCGATTGGTTAAGCATGTGCTTAAGTATCCGCGCGTGCGGAAAGAAGTCAAGAGCGCGATGAGGCTATGCCCCGGCGGGGGCGTAGCGGACGCCCCACGAGACGCTCCACGTCTCGCCCGGAGCCAGGCGCTTCACCCCGGTGCGCGAGTTGAAGGCATCCGTCGGCGCCGTCATCGGCTCGAGCGCGATCGCGACGCCGCCCTCGGGCAGCGTGGTCCACGCGCGGTGCGTGTACGCCTGCACGAAGCGGTACGGGTCGTCGCCCCAGAGCGTCAGCGACGAGCCGTCGGGGGCGGTGAGGGATGCCAGCTCGCCGGGGCCGGCATCCGCATAGCCCTCGTTGAGCTCGACGTCGCCCACGCGCTTCGGCGACCGCAGGTCGAACTCGGTGCCCTCGACCGGCACGGTGCCGACCGGGATGAGCTGCTCGTCGAGCACGAAGCGCGTCGGCGCGTTGACCCGCACGAGCAGGTCGTTCGTGTCGTTCTCGCCGATGCGGAAATAGGGGTGCTGGCCGACGGCGACGGGCGCCTCGGCCTGGCCGCCGTTCGCGAAGGTGTGCGTCACGGTGAGGCCGTCGTCGGTGAGCTCGTAGCGCACACGCGTGTCGACGAGGAAGGGGTAGCCGCTCTGCGGGTAGATCGTGACGGCGAGCTCGACGAAGTCGGCGCCCTTGTCGGCGAGCTCGTAGCCCGTGAAGCGCAGCAGCCCGTGGCTCGCGTTGTGCAGCACGGGCTCGGTGATCGGCAGCTGCAGGTCCTGCGCGGCCCCGGTCTCGTCGCGCCAGGTCCACTTGCCGTCGCGCACGCGGTTCGGCCACGGCGAGAGGACGATGCCGCACGCCGCCTGCGGCGACATCGAGACGGGGAACGGCTCGACGAGGTCGACGCCGTGGATCTGGAACTCGCGGATGCCGGCCGCGAGCTGGGTGATCACCGCCCGGGCGTCGCCCAGGGGCGTCGAGCGGCGGATTTCGTACTGTTCACCGGTGGGAGCACGCACGAGGGCCAGCCTAGGACGGCTCGCCGCCTCGGGTCGAGCGCCGCGCCTCCGAGCGCCGTCGCGCTACGCGAGCAGCGCCGACCCGTACCAGTCCGACGCGTTCCGCACGCCGGGGAGCGTGAAGAAGTAGCCCCCGCCGAACGGCTGCACGTAATCCGTGAGCGGCTCGTCGACGAGGCGTTCCTGCACGGTCTCGAACTGGCGCTTCAGGTCCTGCTGGTAGCAGGTGAAGACGTGGCCCGACTGCATGTTGCCGTTCAGGTCGACGCCGAGGTCGTAGTTGTACGAGCGGCGGATCATGCGCTGGTCGGCCGTCTGCGTCGTGCGCGGGTTGGCGAGGCGCATGTGCGAGTCGAGCGGGATGACGGTGCCCTGCGGGTCGGCCTTGTAGTCGGGCACATCGAACTCGGCGTTCCCGTCGAGCGGGGCGCCGGAGTCGCGGCGGCGGCCGAACATGCGCTCCTGCTCGTTGATCGAGACGCGGTCCCAGAACTCGACGAGCATCCGGATCAGGCGCACCACGGCGTAGGACCCGCCCACCGCCCAGCTCGGCTCGCCCTGCGCGGCATCCACCCAGATCAGCGACTCGGCCGTGCGGCCGGTGGGGTTCGCGGTGCCGTCCTTGAAGCCGAGCAGGTTGCGGCCCGTGCCCGAGGGGCGCGGCGGCGAGGCGTAGCCGTCGATCTTCCAGCGCAGCTGCATCTGGCCGCGGGTGTGCTTCGCGATGTCGCGGATGGCGTGGTGGACCGTGTCCGGGTTGTGGGCGCAGAACTGCAGCAGCAGGTCGCCGCCGAGCCAGGCATCCTCGAGCGCGTCATTGGGGAACACGCGCATGGGGCCGAGCAGTTTCGGCGCGCGGGATGCCAGGCCGAACCGCTTGTCGAACAGCGTCGAGCCGACGGACAGCGTGACGGTCAGGCCGTCGGCGGGCACCACGGGGCCGAGCACGTCGCTGTCCGACGGCGGCTGACCGACCCCGAGGTCCGGCGGCGTGCCGCCCGAGGTGAGGAACCGGGCGCGCTCGGTGAGCGTGCGGAACAGCGCCGCGAGCGCGGCGCGGTCGGTGCCCGTGACGTCGAACGCGACGTAGGCGGTCGTCGACTGCTTGTCGGACGGCCCCGGGGTGAGGATGCCGGCCTGATGCGGCCCGTGGAACGGGTAGGAGGACGGGAGCGTGGAGTCCGCGCTCGCCGTGCTCGCATCGACGACGGCACCGGCGGCGAGGATGCCGCCGGTGAGCACGGTCCCGGCTGCGCCGGCGGCGGCGCCACGGAGGAAGCTGCGGCGGTTGACGTCCATCTGGAGGGCTTTCTGTTCGACGGGTTCGGAAGATCGGGGCGGGCGGCTGCTACCGCAGCGACGGCGGCAGCTCGAGCAGCGTCGGCACGGCCGACAGGGTCTCGAGCGCGGCGCCGATCGCGGAGTCGACCGCCTGCCGCTGGGCGAGCGTGGCCGCGCCGAGCGGCACCCAGGTGCCGTCCGGCCGGCGAAGGGCCTGGAGTGCGCCCTGCAGCGTGTCGAGCTGGGCGTTCGCAGTGGCGACGAGCTGCGGCGAGCGCGGGGTGAGCACGGGCGCGAGCTCGCCGAGCACGACGCGCGTGACCTGCACGTCGGCATCCGTCAGCGCGAAGGAGGCGCCGGAGCCGCCGTCGTCGGTGCCCATCAGGTGGTCGCGCAGGGCGTCCTCGAGGATCTCGTGGGCGCGCAGGGGCAGGTTCGTCGGGTCGCCGGCGAGGTCGAGGGAGCCGAGGCTCGCGCGCACCTTCGCGACGGCGGAGACGGTGACGTCGATGTCCTTCACGAGGGTCTGCCGCGATGCGCCGTGCCACAGGTCGTGCTCGACCCTGTGCAGCCCGGTGAACCCGGGGTCCTGGGCGCCGCCCTCGAACTGGGTGGGCAGCCCGTCGACGGCCTGGCCGAGGGCGCCGAAGGAGTTGTACGAGGCGCCGACCTGCTCCCAGGTGAGCATGGCGGCCAGCCAGTCGCGTCGGGCCGTCGCGGCGTCCCCCGCGGCGGCGGCCGCGCGCAGCGTCTTCAGCTGGGTCTGCAGCGTGCCGAGCTTCCCGTAGGCGTACCACTGGTACTCGTTGTTCGGCTCGGCGAGGTCGGCGATCGAGGCCGGGGCGACCGCGGCCGTCGCGTCGTGGACGGCGGCGCCGCTGACCTGCACCGCCGCACCGTCGAGGGCGGGCTGTCCGGCGAACAGGCAGTGGAAGGCGTAGGAGCCGGAGGCCAGGGTCGTGGTCAGCGGCGAGGTCGTGCCCGGGCCGAGGGTCTCAATCTCGCCGACGACCGCGCCGGAGGCGGTGCGCAGCGTGATCTCCACGGCGCTGGGGGCCTCGTTGCTCACGGCGAAGGTCTGCCGCCCGGTCGTGCCGGAGGACCAGCCGGTGCCGCACGCCGTCGCCGTGACGTGCACCGCGGTGGAGCCGGATGCCTGTGCGGGCAGCGCGACGATGACCGCGGCCGCGATCAGGGCGGGCAGCGCGACGAGGCCCGCTGCCACGAGCCAGACCCGCTTCTCGACCCAGCGCAGCCACGCCGCGGGGTGTGCGGGGCGCGGGGCCGGGGCAGTCTGAGCAGCGGGAGCCGAGACGTCCCCGGCGGCCCTGCCGGCGGCTGCGGCCGACGACGCGGCACGCTCGCGCGCGCCTTCCCGCAGGAAACGGCCGAGCACCAAGGCGAGGTAGACCACCCAGGCGACGACCTGCAGCACGGACATCCGCGGGCGCAGCTGGGTGAGGCCCTGGATCAGCGTGGCCCACCACGAGCCCGTCCACGCGTGGCCCGAGAGGTCGAAGGCGACCCACTGGCCGCCCGGCAGCAGTCCGGCGTCCTGCAGGTCCCCCAGCCCGTAGGCGAGGATGCCGGCGGCGATCACGATGAGCGCGATCGCGGTCCTGCTGAAGAACACCCCGAGGTTCATCCGCACCGCACCGCGGAACATCAGCCAGCACAGCAGCACCGCGAGGGCGATGCCGACGAAGGCGCCGACGACGGGCGCGACCGTGCTGCCCGAGGCCTGGATCGAGGTCCAGATGAACAGCGTCGACTCGAGGCCCTCGCGCGCGATCGCCGTGAACGCCGTGACGGCCAGCGCCCCGGCGCCGAGCCCGGCGGCGGCCCCGACGTCGCGCCTGATCTCGCTCGAGAGCGATCGGGCGGTGCGCCGCATCCAGAAGATCATGAGCGTCACGAGCACGACCGCGATGACGGACAGGATGCCGCCGACGGCCTGCTGCGCCTGCGAACCGAGGGCGCCCGACGAGAACGTGAGCACCGCGGCGAAGCTGCCGGCGAGGCTCACCGCGCCCAGCACGCCGAGCCAGACCGGCCAGGTGCGCTCGCCCGCACCGAGCTTGCGGACGGCCGCGAGCAGGATGCTCACCACGAGCCCCGCCTCGAGCCCCTCGCGAAGCCCGATCAGCAGGTTCGGCAGGGCATCAATCCACATCACCACAATTAGTTAAAGTAAGGCATGCCTAACCTCAATTCAAATCGCGGTGGGCGCCGGGCGCGCCGCGGTCAGTGTGCGTTCGTCCACGCCTCCCAGGCGCTCGACACCATCTCGTCGAGCGTGTAGGTCATCGCCCAGTCGAGGTCGCGCGCGGCGAGCGCACCGTCGGCCGCGATGCGCGCCGGGTCGCCCGCACGGCGCGGCGCCACCTCGGGCTCGAAGTCGACGCCCGTGCCCCGCACCATCGCGTCCATGATCTGGCGCACGGACGACCCGTCGCCGCTGCCGAGGTTGTACACGGGCTCGATCGGCTCCCCCGCGAGCATGCGCCGCGCCGCCGCGACGTGCGAGCGGGCGAGGTCCGCGACGTGCACGTAGTCGCGCACCGCCGTGCCGTCGGGGGTCGGGTAGTCGTCGCCGAAGATCTTCGGGGCGCGCCCCTCGTCGAGCGCGCGGAACACCAGCGGGAACAGGTTGAACGGGCTCGTGTCGCGCAGCTCGCGCGAGCCCGAGCCGACGACGTTGAAGTAGCGCAGCGACGTGTGCACGAGCCCCGTCGCCCGGCCCTGGTCGCGCAGCATCCACTCGCCGATCAGCTTCGACTCGCCGTACGGCGACTCGGGCACGGTCGGCGTCGCCTCGGTGACCCGCTCCCCCGGCGGCGTGCCGTAGACGCCCGCCGACGACGAGAACACGATGCGCTCGACCCCAGCACGCGCCATCGCCGCCAGCAGGGCGCCCGTGCCGGTGACGTTCTGCTCGTAGGTGTGCAACGGCCGCTTCACCGACTCCCCCGCGTACTTGTATCCCGCGAGGTGGATGACACCGTCGACCCGGTGCGCCGCGAACAGCGCGTCGAGGGCGGCGGCGTCGAGCACGGATGCCCGGACGAACGGCACCCCGGCCGCCACGAACTCGCGGTGCCCGCTCGAGAGGTCGTCGATCACGACAACCCCAAGCCCGGCCTCCTCAAGCGCCCGCACGACGTGCGAGCCGATGTATCCGGCGCCTCCGGTCACGAGCCACGACATTGCTGAGTCCTTTCGACGGGTGGAGCGGGGTTCAGGTTACCGAGCGACGGGGTGCGGAATCCGCTCAGACGGCTCGGAGCTCGATCAAGACCGCCTGCTGCGCGTTGAGCCGCGGCAGCGGCACACCCGCCTCGGCCAGCACGCGGCCGGGCAGCTCCACAGTCTCGCCCGCGACGAGCGGCGCCCACCACCCGGGCCAGGTCACGTCGTGCGTGCCGACCGCCCACGCGGGCGCGGGCAGGCTGATCGCGTAGCGGCGCGCGGGGTCGAGGCCGGGGACGCGCGTGCGCGGGGTCGAGCCGCGCCGCGCCGCCGTCGTGCGACCCCACATGAGCACGGCGTGGTCGCGCGCGTGGCTCACGACGCCGTGCAGCAGCTCGCCCTCGTCGAGCTCGTCGGCGGCCACCGTGCGGCCGCCGTGCAGCAGCGGGCGCAGCCGGCGGTACAGGCCGCCCCACTCGCGCAGGGCGTCGAGCTCGGCATCCGCCAGCTTCGTCACATCCCATTCGATGCCCGCATGGCCGAACAGCGCCGTCGCGAGGCGGTAGGACAGAGCGGTCGCACGGTCCGTCGTGTGCGAGTACTCGGGGCCGACGTGCGCGCCGATGAGCTCGGGCGCCAGCAGCAGCGACGTGCCCCGCTGGATCGGCGCCCGGTCGACCGGGTCGTTGCTGTCGGAGGCCCAGACCCGCTGGGTGTGCTCGAGCATGCCGAGGTCGACGCGGGCTCCACCGCTCGCGCACGACTCGATCTCGAGGGCGGGGTGCCGGCGGCGCAGCTCCGCGAGCAGCCCGTACAGGGCGCGCACCTGGGCCGTGCCCGTCGGCCGCGCAGCCTGGTCGACCGTGACCGAGACCTCGCGGTTCATGTCCCACTTGATGTAGTCGATACCGGCCGCCGTGACGACCGTGTCGATCGACTCGAGCAGGTAGTCGACGACCTCGGGGTTGGACAGGTCGAGCGTCAGCTGGTGCCGCCACTCGTCCTCGGCGCCGAGGCGGCCGAGGATCCACTCGGGGTGCGCGCGGGCCAGGTCGGAGTCGAGGTTCACCATCTCGGGCTCGAACCAGATGCCGAGCTGCAGGCCGAGGGCGTGCACGCGGTCGGCCACCTCGACGAAGCGGCCGTGCCAGACGGCATCCGACACCTGCCAGTCGCCGAGGCCCCTGCGATCGTCGCGCCGCCCGCCGAACCAGCCGTCGTCGATGACGACGCGCTCGACGCCGAGCGCGGCGGCCGCCTCGGCGAACTCGATCAGGCGATCGGGGGTGAGGTCGAAGTACATCGCCTCCCAGCTGTTCAGGGTCAGCGGGCGCGGGGTGGACGGGTGGTGCGGGCGGGCGCGCAGCCACGCGTGATGCGCGGCGGCGATGCCGTCGAGACCGTCGCCCGTGTGGGCGAAGTAGACCGCCGGGGCATCGTAGACCTCACCGGGGGCGAGCACGATCTCGCCCGGGGCGAGGTGCGCGCCGCCGCCGATCACGGCCGCGGCCGAGCCGGCGCCCTCCTGCAGGCGCTCGGCGAGGTACTCGGTGTCGCCGCTCCAGCCGACGTGCGCCGACCACAGCTCGCCCGCGCCGTTGCCGAAGCCCGGCGTGCCGAGCACGGTCAGCAGCGGGGAGTCGTGCCCGGGCCGGCCGCGACGGGCGGCGCGCAGGTGCGTGCCGTCGGTCAGGGGGCGGCGCTGCGGCATCCGCTCGCTCGTCCAGCTGCCCGTGAAGTCGAGCAGCTCGCGCGCACGCTGCGGGACGGGCAGCAGCACCCGCAGGGCGTCGATCGCGAGCGGGTCGCCGCCGTCGTTGCGGGCCGACGCGCACGCCCGCAGGACGCCGCCCTCGGCGAGGGCGAGATCGACGGTGACACGGATGTCGGCGCTGGGGTTCGCGAAGACGAGGCGCGCCTCCGCGCCGGAGTCGGCGGCCACGGCCTGGGCGAGCGCGAGCGCCTCGGCCCGCCGCTCGCCGCGCTCCCCGCGCCGGGCCTCGAAGCCCGGGGTGCCCGCCCAGCCGTGCTCGCCGACGGGCAGCAGCCCGAGCCGGCGCGGCCGGTCGTACGAGCTGGGCGCCACGGCGGGCGCCGCCGTCAGTGCGAGCGCCTCGAGATCGGCGGCCTCGAGCGCCGGGCCCCAGTGCAGCACCTCGCCGAGGCCGCCGGGCGTCGCGTCGATGACGACGCTCACGCGCCCGGCGGCGAGGTGCAGCAGCGAGCTCACTCGGCGCCCTCCGCAGGGAACATCGCGACGCCGAAGGGCTCGAGCTCGACGTCGCGGCCCGCGGCGACGACCGAGCGCGGCTCGCCCGTGTGGTTGATGACGAAACGCGTGCCGCCGCGCACGGCCGTCTCGACGCCGGGCTCGGGGTGGGCGAAGGCCGCCGCGACGCCCGCGTCGCGCAGCACGCGGCGGATGAGGGCGTCGAACAGCGTCTCGTCGGGCTGGGTGGCGACGTACCAGGCGGCGCCGCCCGCGGCCGTGGCGCGCCGGGTCACGGCCGCGCCGCCCGCGGCGTGACCGTCGTCGAAGGTCGCCACGGTCTGGGCATCCGCCACGACGACGTGCTCCTGCCACACGCCCGCCGAGCCGGCGAGGGCGCCCGAGAGCCACGTCGTGACCTCGGCCTGCAGCGGCGCGAACTCTTCGATCGCGACGCCGAGGGCGGCCTGCAGCGCGCTGCCCGCGCCGCCGAGGTAACCGCCCAGGTGCACGTGCAGGTCGCGGTCGAGCACTGCCGACTGGTAGCCGACGACGAGACATCCGCCGTTCTCGGCATAGGCGGCGAGCGCGTCGGCCTCGCCCGTCGACATGACCTGCTGGGCGGGCACGATGACGGCGCGGTAGGCCGACAGGTCGGCGCCGGCGGGCGCGAAGTCGATCGTGACGCCGCGGCGCAGCAGCGCCGCGTACCACTCGAGCACGGTCTGCTCATAGTCCACGCGCGTCGGCGTCGCCTCCTGGCCGAGCGCCCACCACGACTCCCAGTCGAAGACGATGGCGACGGATGCCGGCACCGCGGCCCCCAGCACGTTGCCCGCGCTCAGCTCGGCGAACTCGCGCCCGAGCGCCTGCACCTCGCGGTGCACGCGGGTGTTCTCGCCGCCGTGCGGCACCATCGCCGCGTGGAACTTCTCGGCACCGCTCGCCGATTGGCGCCACTGGAAGTGCAGGATGCCGTCGGCGCCGCGCGCGACCGACTGGAAGCTGTGGGCGCGGTGCTGGCCCGGCGCCTTCGCGGCGTTGCGGTCGCGCCAGTTCACGGCGCTCGGCGACTGCTCCATGAGCAGCCACGGCTTGCCGCCGCCGAGCGAGCGCATCAGGTCGCGGGTCGCCGCGGCGTGGATGTGCGAGACGGGGTCGGCCGGGTCCGGGTACTCGTCGTCGCTGATGATGTCCATGTAGGGCGCCCACGTCCAGTAGTCGGCGTTCGCGAAGAAGCCCATGAAGTTCGTGGTGACGGGAACGCCCGGCGTGATCTCGTCGAGGATCGCCCGCTCCGCGCGGTGCAGCGCGAGCATCGCGTCCGACGAGAAGCGCCGCCAGTCGAGCAGCTGCGTCGGGTTGCGGAACGACGGCGCCTGGCGCGGGGCGTCGACCTCGTCGAAGGAGAAGTAGCGCTGCGACCAGAAGCCCGTGCCCCACGCGCGGTTGAGCTCGTCGACCGCGCCGTAGCGCTTCTCGAGCCACGCCCGGAACGCCTCGACCGACTCGTCGTCGTAGGAGGCGGAGATGTGGCATCCGTACTCGTTGTTCGTGTGCCAGGCCTCGAGCGCGGGGTGCTTCCCGAAGCGCGTCGCGAGCTCGCGCACGAGCTTCAGCGCGTACTCGAGATAGGTCGCCGAGCTCGGGCTGTACTGCTGGCGCGAGCCGAAGCCGAGGCGGGTGCCGTGCTCGTCGACGGGCAGCGTCTCGGGGTGCAGCTTCGCCATCCAGGCCGGCGGCGACGCGGTCGCGGTCGCGAGGATGACGCGCACGCCGCCCGCGTGCAGCTTGTCGAGCACCGTCTCGAGCCATGCGAAGTCGTACTGGCCCGGCTGCGGCTCGAGCCGCGCCCACGAGAACACGCCGACGGTCGCGGTCGTCACCGACGCGCCCTGCATGAGGCGCACGTCGTCGTCCCAGATGGACGGGTCCCACTGGTCGGGGTTGTAGTCGCCGCCGTAGCGGAAGGAGGGGAAGAGCGAGGTCACGGGTGTTCCCTTCGAAGGCGTGTCGGTGTGCGGGTCGATGACGGATGCCGGGGCGCCGCCGTGCAGTACGGCAGCGCCCCGGTCGTGTTCAGTTGCGGGTCGGCGTCAGCCGGCGCTGACCGTGAAGCCCTGCTGCTTGCCGTAGGCGATGTTCGCCGCCTGCCACTGCTTCAGAGCCGCGTTGATGTCGGTCTTGTTCGCGATCGCCTTGTCGACGCTGTCGCTGAAGATGCCGTTCGCGTAGGCCTGCCACGGCAGGTACGACCAGCCGGGGACGTCGTTCTTGGCCTGCGGGACGATCACCTGGTAGATCTTCTGCGTTCCGAAGTACGGCACCGTCTGGTTGATGAACGACGGGTCGTTGAGGTCGGCGACGGTCGACGGGAAGCCGCCGTCCTTGATGAAGATCTTGATGCTGGTCGGGTCGGAGTTCAGCCAGCGCAGGAACGCGGCGCCGAGCACGGGGTTCGGGGCGAGCTTCGGCACGACCTCGGTCGAGCCGCCGTTCTCGGCGTTGGCGGGCTTGCCGTCCCACGTCGGCATCGGGGCGACGGCCCACTGGCCGGCGCCGGCGGGAGCGCTCGCGGCGAGCACGCCCGGCATCCAGCCGCCCGCGAGGAGCGAGTCGATGGTGCCGTTGCCGAGGTCCTTGTACCACTCGTCGGACCAGCCGGCGACCTGGCCGAGCGAGCCGTCGGCGATCAGCTGGTTGTACAGCTGCGCGTACTTCTGGGCGCCCGGGTCCTGCAGGTTGATGGTCACCTTGGTGCCGTTGACCTGGAACGGGTGGCCGCCCGCCTGCCACATCAGGCTGGTGGCGACGCCGGGGTCGCCCTGGTCGTCGATGAGCCACTTGCTCGGGTCGGCCTGGTGCAGCTTCTTGGCATCGGCGATGTACTCGTCCCAGGTGGTCGGGACGGTGATGCCGTACTTGTCGAAGACGGTCTTGTTGTAGAAGAGGGCCATCGGCGCGCTGTCCTGCGGGAGGCCCCAGATGCCGCCGTTCTTGGCGACGGCGCCCCATGTGGCGGCCGTGTACTTGCTCTTCAGGCTGCCGAAGCCGTACTTGGTGAGGTCGGTCAGGTCGCCGGCCAGCTGGAACAGCGGCATCGACTGGTACTCGACCTGGGTCACGTCGGGCACGCCCTTGCCGGCGGCGACCGCGTTCTGCAGGTCGGTGATGGCCTGGCCCGCGCCCTGGGTGTTGACGAAGTTGACCTTGACCTGCGGGTAGGCCTTCTCGAAGGCGGCGACCTGGTCCTTGGCCTGGGGGGTCCAGCTCCAGTAGGTGATCGAGCCGCCCTTCTTCAGCGCGGCGTCGAGGGCGGCTGACGAGTTGGACGAGGACGAGTTGTTTGAGGTGCTGGACGAGCCGCCTGAGCAGGCGACGAGACTGCCGCCGATGACGGCGGCGAGGGCGCCGGCCGCGAGCAGGCGGCGCACGATCGGATGGGACATGCTGTGTGTTTTCCTTCCACTGCTTCGGGGATGAGGAGGTGTGAGAGCGCGTTCTCCCGGATGGGAGGACGCCTGGGCTACTGCTTCACGCTGCCGGCGCTCAGGCCCGACTGCCAGAAGCGCTGCAGCAGCAGGAACGCGACGACGATCGGGATGATCGCGAGCAGCGATCCGGTGGTGACGAGCGAGAACACGGGCCGCGCCGCGACGCCGACGGTCTCGGCGTTCCACGACTGCAGGCCGACGGTGAGCGGATAGAGCTTGGGGTCGTTGAGCATGATCAGCGGCAGGAAGTAGTTGTTCCAGGTCGCGACGATCGCGAACAGCGCGACCGTGACGATGCCCGGGCCGAGCAGGCGCAGCGAGATCGTGCCGAAGGTGCGCAGCTCGCCCGAGCCGTCCACGCGAGCCGCCTCGAGCAGCTCGGTCGGGATGGCCTCGGAGGCGAACACCCACATCAGGTAGAGCCCGAACGGCGAGATCAGCGAGGGCAGGATGACGGCCCACATGGTGTTGGTGAGCCCCACCTTGCTGAACAGCAGGAAGGTCGGCACGGCCAGGGCGGTGCCCGGCACAGCGACGGCGCCGAGGATGATCGCGAAGACCGCCTTCTTGCCCGGGAAGTCGTACTTCGCGAGACCGTAGCCGCCGAGCGCCGACAGCACGGTCGCGCCGCCCGCTCCGGCCACCACGTAGATCAGGGTGTTGAGCAGCCAGTGGCCGTACACGCCGTTCTCGTAGGTGAAGACATCCCGGATGTTCTGAATCAGGTTGAAGTGCCCGAACGCGAAGCCGAAGGTGTTCACCAGGTCGGTGTTGCTCTTGGTCGCGCTGATGATGAGCCAGACGAGCGGCACGAGCGTGTAGATCAGCATGAGCGCCATGACGATCGTGAGCACGATCGACTTGCGCGGCTTGAGGGGCGTGTGGGACATCCGCCGTGCGAAATCGGTCATCGCGCGTCCTTCCGAGTGCCGCGCAGCTGCACGATGTAGGCGACGATCGCGGTGACGACGCCCATGATGATCGCGATGGTCGCGGCGTAGTTGATCTGGTTGCCCAGGAAGCTGAGGGTGTAGGCGTAGAGGTTCGGCGTGAAGTTCGTCGGGATGACGCCCAGCGCGGTCGTGCGCAGGATGTTCGGCTCGTTGAACAGCTGGAAGCTGCCGATGATCGAGAAGATCGTGGTGATCATCACGGCGCCGCGCAGGGCGGGCAGCTTGATCGAGACGACCGTGCGGAAGGCCCCGGCGCCGTCGATGGCGGCGGCCTCGTAGAGCTCGGTGGGGATCGTCGAGAGCGCGGCGTAGAAGATCAGCATGTTGTAGCCGATGAACTCCCACGTCACGATGTTGCCGATCGCGGGCAGCACCCACTGCGTCGAGATCGGGTCGATCGTCATGCCGAGCAGGTGGCCGAGCGCCCCGGTGAGGCCGGCGCGCGGGTTGTACATGAAGCCCCACATCAGCACCGCGACGACGCCGGGCACGGCGTAGGGCAGGAACAGGATGATGCGGAAGAACGACTTGGCGTGCAGTCGGCCGCTGTCGATCGCGAGCGCGCACATCAGGGCGAGCACGAGCATGACCGGCACCTGCACGACGAGGAACAGGGAGACGCGCAGCACCCCCGACCAGAAGCCGGTGTCGGTGAAGGCCTGCAGGTAGTTCGCGAAGCCGACGAAGTGGTTGCCGCCGATCAGCTGGTCGCGGTACATGCTCAGATAGATCGAGTACAGGACCGGCACGACGACGAACAGCACGAAGCCGACGAAGAACGGCAGCACGAAGCCCCAGCCGGCCATCGCGATGCGACGGTTCAGGGGTGAGCGCCGCGTTCGCTCGCGTCGGCTGAGCGGCGGGGTCAGCACAGAGGTGGGGGACGTCATCGTCTCGTCTTCTCTTCGGGTTCGGAGTGCGGATGTTTGCGCAAACTGTTTGCGCAAACTGTTTGCGTAAACATTCCGGTTCGGGCAGGCTAGCATCTACTCAGCTCCGCTTGTCAAGCGCGGTGCATAACGATTCACGTCGACGCGAGGGGTCACCAATGACGGGCATCCGCCCCGCACCGGAGCAGCACGGGCGTGCGGCTTCCATGCAGGATGTCGCACGCGTCGCGGGCGTCTCGATGCAGACCGTCAGCCGCGTCTCGAACGGCTCGGAGGCCGTGAAGTCCGAGACCCGCGACCGGGTGATCGCCGCCATGAACCAGCTCGGCTACCGTCCGAACTCCGCGGCCCGCGCGCTCAAACGCGGCCGCTTCCTCTCCATCGGCGTGCTCATGCGCAACCTCAAGTCGTTCGGCTCGAGCCGCATGCTCGAGGCCATCAACTTCGAGGCCGCGCGCCGCGGCTACTCGATCGAGCTGATCTCGGTCAACGACCCCTCGACCGGCGAGATCACGCAGGCGCTCAGCCGCCTCGACCGCGAGGCGGTCGACGGCATCATCGTGCGCCTCGACGCGCACCGCATGCGCGAGCACACGATCCAGTTCCCCACCCGCATCCCGACCGTGCTCGTCGAGGGCGAGTCGTACGACGACCGGGTCTCCGTCGACGCCGACCACCGGCACGGCACGGAGCTCGCGGTGCGCCATCTGCTCGAGCTCGGGCATCCCACGGTCTGGCACGTCGCCGGCCCCGCCGACAACGCGAGCGCCGCCGCGCGCGAGCAGGCCTGGCGCGACACGCTCGCGGCCGCCGGCATCGAGGCGCCGCAGGTGCTGCGCGGCGACTGGACGCCGCGCTCGGGCTACCGCGCGGGCCACGTGCTGCTGCGCCAGGCCGAGGCGACCGCCGTGTTCTGCGCCAACGACCAGATGGCCCTCGGCATGCTGCGCGCGTTCCACGAGGCCGGCCGCCGGGTGCCCGACGACATCAGCATCGTCGGCTTCGACGACACGCAGGAATCCGCCTACTTCTGGCCGCCGCTGACCACGGTGCACCAGGACTTCGCGGCGGTCGGCGCCGACGCCGTCACCCTGCTGCTCGAGCAGATCGAGTCCGGCCCGCTGCCCGCCGGGGTGCGGCTCACGCCGAGCCGGCTCATCATCCGGGAATCGACGCGCGCCCTCGGGTGACGCGCCGCCACCGCCTCCTTGCCCACACCGACCGCCACCGGGGAAGACCGCCGATGATCACCAAACGCGTCCACCAGCTCGCCGACGGGCGCGAGCTCATCTACTTCGACGACGCCGACACGGCGCTCGCCCCCGAGCGCGCGCCCGATCTGCGCGAGCTCGACGTGCGCCCGCCCACGGCGACGATGCGCCAGGACCCGCTGACCGGCGAGTGGATCTCGATCGCCGCGGCCCGGCAGAACCGAGTCTTCATGCCGCCGGCCGCGCTCGACCCGCTCGCGCCGCAGACGGCCGAGAACCCGAGCGAGATCCCCTCGGACTACGACGTGGCCGTGTTCGAGAACCGCTCGCCGTCGTTCGGGCCCGACCTGCCGCAGGCCGGCGCGGATGCGGCATCCCTCGGCCACCTCGACGGCATCGGCCTGAATCGCGAGTCCCCGTCGTTCGGGCGCTGCGAGGTCGTGTGCTTCAGCCCCGAGCACGAGGGCTCCTTCGGCTCGATCCACCGCTCGCGCGCCCGCACCGTGATCGAGGCGTGGGCCGACCGCACCGCCGCGCTCGGCGCCCTGCCCGGCATCCAGCAGGTCTTCCCGTTCGAGAACCGCGGCGCGCAGATCGGAGTGACGCTCGGGCACCCGCACGGGCAGATCTACTCGTACCCCTACGTCACACCGCGCACGCAGCGTGTCATCGCGTCGGTGGACAGCTACGGGCAGGGCCTGTTCCAGGACATCCTCGACACCGAGCGCCGCGGCCCGCGCGTCGTGCTCGCGGGCGAGCACTGGACTGCCTTCGTGCCCTTCGCCGCCCGCTGGCCGATCGAGGTGCACATGCTGCCGCACGAGCACGCCGCCGACTTCGCCGAGACGACCCCCGCGCAGCGCGACGAGCTCGCCGTGCTCTACCTGCGCCTGCTGCGCGGCATCGACGCGCTCTACGACACCCCGACCCCCTACATCGCCGCCTGGCACCAGGCGCCCGTGAGCACGCACCGCGACAGCATCCGCCTCAGCCTGCAGCTCACGAGCCCGCGCCGCGGCGCCGACCGGCTCAAATACCTCGC
>Ga0123353_10001432_pt1 | contig 29182 bp, 30 predicted proteins | sample TergutLab28metaG_3_FD_92763 | JGI IMG/M metagenome (GOLD analysis project Ga0123353, IMG submission 92763) | Labiotermes labralis P3 segment gut microbial communities from Petit-Saut dam, French Guiana - Lab288 P3 | ecosystem: Host-associated > Arthropoda: Insects > Digestive system > Gut ...
ATTAGAGAGCAATAAATGGCGGAGGGAGCAGGATTCGAACCCGCGAACCTTTCGGTCAACGGTTTTCAAGACCGCCGCCATAGACCGCTCGGCCATCCCTCCATCTTAATTTTTACTCGACGCAATACGGTCTGAACCGTGCATATATGACCTAAGCGCGTCTGGAACAATCACGGAACCGTCTTCTTCCTGGTAGTTTTCCAATATCGCCACGACAGTCCTACCGACAGCCAGTCCGGAACCATTTAGCGTGTGTACGAACTCAATGCGGCCATTTTCTTTTCGCCGAAAACGAATGGAGGCGCGCCGCGCTTGAAAAGCTTCAAAATTACTACAGGATGATATTTCTCGATACGTTTCCTGCCCGGGCATCCAAGCTTCCAAGTCGTATGTTTTAGCCGAGGAAAATCCAAGATCGGAGGAACAGAGACTAACCGTTTGAAAAGGAATATTCAACCGTTTCAGTACTTCCTCAGCGTTCGTCGTCAATTTTTCCAGTTCTGTGTATGAATTTTCCGGGGTGGAAAACTTAACCAATTCCACCTTGTTAAATTGGTGTTGACGAATTAATCCTCGCGTATCTTTTCCATAGGATCCTGCCTCCGCACGAAAACAAGGAGTATGGGCAACATAATAGATCGGTAAATCCTGCTCGTTAAGAACTTCGGAACGATGAATATTTGTTACCGGGACCTCTGCCGTAGGAATGAGAAAGTAATCAACATTGTCAATTCGAAATAAATCTTCTTCGAATTTAGGTAACTGGCCTGTGCCGGTCATGCTTTCCCGGTTAACAAGAAACGGCGGTAATATTTCCGTATAGCCATGCTCTTGGGTATGAATATCAAGCATGAAATTCGCGACCGCCCGTTCCAAAAGTGCCCCCGCTCCCCGATAGACAGTAAAACGAGCTCCTGTTAATTTAGCGCCTCGCGCAAAGTCAAGAATACCTAATTGTTCCCCGATTTCCCAATGAGGTTTTGGCGGGAAGGTGAAGGATTTTTTTTCTCCCCATGTCCGTATTACCGGGTTATCATCCGATGTTTTTCCGAAGGAAACGGATTCATGTGGTATGTTTGGAATAAGCATGGTCAAACGATCCAGCTCTTCCTCTGTTTTCGTCAACGTCTCATCCAACTCTTTTATGCGTGCAGATACACCGCTCATCCGTGCGATAAGTTCCGCGGTATCCTCTTTTTTCTTTTTACGCTCTCCGACTTGCTTTGATACGTTATTACGTTCGTTTCTCAGTGTTTCTACTTCCTGGAGGAAATCACGCCTTTTTTCATCCAAACGAATAAACTCATCCAGATTTGGAATTTGGCCTCTCATGTTGAGTTTCTGCCGGACAAAATCCGTATTCTGTCGAATGAGCTTGATATCTAACATGCCGTGTCTTTGTTTATCCGCCTGTTCAAAGGTTGTTTTAACTATCATTTTGAACAGGTGAAGTCAATAAAATTAATCAAATGTATACAGCAGTCAATGGGTGGGCATAATGGCATTTGCGGCAAGAAAAATAATTTTAGGGAAACGCTGCTTATTTAAATGGACTATGGGAGATAAAGGGTAAAGCTCACGGCAATCAAGGATAATTCGATGAAATAGCTCCCAAGTATGCGCTCCGACTAGCACTGGTCGTAGTATAAAGCAAACCCTCGTTTAGCCTGTGCCGCCCCCGCCCCATTTCCCTTTTAAACCTTCTTCCTTAGCTTTTATCTGAAGTAATGGTAGAAAATTTGTTTCCATTAAAAAAGAAGGGACGATCACGGAAGTTTTTTCTTCAGACGTTTCCAGAGAAAAAGCAAATCTTGATTTTGGGTCATGAAAGAAACGGTGAAGAAAGCTAAGCATCCTGCAATAATGCAGGAAAACAGATAAAGACATTTATTAAGGAGGGCATCATGGATATCCCAACCAATTACAAAATGAACGGTGTAAATGAAGGCTGCCATGACGAGGGACGCGATAAAAACCTTTTTAAGGGAGTCATAAAATTCTTTATCTAAAAAAGAACCGATTTTATTCCATAATATGATGGAAAGAATGAGAACATTAACCGAAGTCGCGATGGATGTTGCCAGAGCCAATCCCCCATGCTTTAAAGGAATCATAAGGATAATACCCATCACCACATTTACGATAAAAGCAATAAACCCCGCCTTAAGGGGTGATTTTCTGTCTTGGAGGGCAAAGAAAGCAGCGTCAATCACGCGAATGACGGAAAATGCCCAAAGTCCGATGGCGTAGAAGAGAAGAGCTTGTGCGGTAGCCATAGTCGAAGACGCCTGAAATTCTCCTCGCTGAAAAAGTACCGAAACTATGGGTTCTCGCAGAATTATCAGTGCTATTGTTGCCGGTATGGAGACAAAAAGGATGAGGCGCAGAGAAAAGGAGATAGTTTTTTTCATCTCAGTAAAAGATCCTCGTGAGACCTGTTCTGAGAGGCTTGGAAGGGCAGCAGTACCTACGGCGATAGCAAAAACACCCAGAGGAAGCTCGACAATGCGGTCGGCGTAGTACAGGTAAGAAACGCTTCCCTTGGGCAGCAAAGAGGCCAAGATCGTACCGACAAGAATATTGATCTGGTAAATGCCGGATCCAATTAACGTAGGAATAAGAAGGAGCCCAATCTGTTTCAGACCAGGATGACGGAAATTAAAGTTTGGTTTTAAACGGATCCCCATTTTGATGAGAAAAGGCCATTGCATGGCCAGCTGAATGGCGCCACCCAGCATAACGCCGATAGCCAAGGCAAAAATAGGTTCGGTAAAGTAGGGGTACAGCAGGAATGTCGCCGCAATCATGGAAATATTAAGGGTGACCGGAGATAGAGCAGGAGCGGCAAAGTGGCGCAGAGAGTTCAGGATGCCCATGCAAAGGGCAACAAGGGAGATAAAAAAAATGTAGGGGAACATAATGCGATTCAGATAAACAGCTAAATCAAACTGATCCGGTGTGTTGGCAAATCCAGGAGCCGTGGCGAGGACGATCCACGGAGAAAATATAATACCAAGAAGGGAAACGAAAACCAGAATGATGGATAGAACGGTAAAGACAACATTGGCAAGCTCCACAGCCTCGCCCTTTGATTTTTGTGTCAGGTATTGGGTAAAAACAGGCACGAAGGCCACAGTTAATGAACCTTCTCCTAAAAGACGCCTGAGAAGATTGGGGATGCGGAAAGCAACAAAGAAAGCGTCCGCTGCGGCGCTTGTACCGAAAAAAGCGGCGACAACTACATCGCGAAGGAAACCAAAAATGCGACTCAGCATTGTAGCCAGCCCTACTACGGAGGCGGCGTTGACGACTTTGGCTTGTTCGATATTCTGCAATACGGCTTATCCTTTCGTGAAAAACATCTCAACAATCCTGCAACAAATGAGGATGAGAGGATAAGATGGTTTGTTCCAAATCTTTTTTCTTTATACCAGATAAAAGAATAGTTTTTTTCCGCGACTGCTGTCCCGAAAGAATCGACAAACGGTTTTTAGGGGTATTAAAAGAAGCGGAGAGAAGATTCAGGCATTCATCATTCGCCTTTCCATCTACTGGAGGTGCGGTGACTTTCATTTTAAGGAACCCGTTTACAATGCATACCAAACCACATTGGGAAGATCGCGGCATAACATGTACAGGAAGAATAACTCCCTGTGTTGTTTCACGCAGAAGAAGAACGTTATTTAGATTGCTGTTTGAAGTCACGTTTTTTAGTACAGACGGACGCTGATGTCCATCAGTGTCCGATATAAAAATTCCTGTAAAAACCATATGGACAGGATAACGATGATGGGAGATAAATCAAGAGCACCAGCTGTGGCAAAAGGTATTTTCCGCCGGGCGAAAGATAGAATAGGTTCCGTAAAGCGATAAAGAAAGACAACGATGGGATTATGAGGATCAGGGTTAACCCAGGAAAGAAAGCAACGGACAATGATGATCAACATATAAACCTTGAGACTGTAATATAAAATGGTTGCCAATACGGCGACCATATTTCCAAAGACAAACATGAACTTTCCTCCCCCTGCATCAATACATGACAAGATCGCTACACAGGATGCCATTTGGATATCATGGGTTTGTTTTTAAATCAACACGTTATAGGTGTGATTTCATAATTGACACGGTGTGAAAAATATTGGAATTTATACAAACTTTGAGAAAATATAGAACAAAGAAGGAGACACTTTCATGAGCCACCATAAAAAGATTGCCCTCATTGGGGCAGGAAAAATGGGAGAAGGACTTTTGGGTGGTATTTTAGCGCAAAAGAAAATTTCCCCGGATGCCATTACAGTTTTTGATAAAGTTTCTTCCCGGATGTATGACTTAAAAGAAATTTACAGTGTAAACATTGCGGAAGATATTCAGAATGTTTTAACTGAGGCGGAAATTGTTATTTTGGGTGTTAAGCCTCAGGATATGCGACATTTGCTGGAGGAGATGAAACCATCACTCAGGCAGTCCTCTCTGATTGTTTCTATTGCTGCGGGTATTACAACATCCTTTATTGAGTCTGCCCTGGAATGTAAAATTCGCGTTATCCGTATGATGCCGAATATGCCGGCGCTGATTGGCTGCGGTGCAACGGCGTTGTCTAGAGGAGAACATGCCACAGATGCTGATATTACGGATATCCTTGAATTATCCAATACAATAGGACTGTCCGTAGTGGTTCCCGAAAGTTTAATGGATGCTGTTACCGGATTAAGCGGGTGTGGTCCTGCGTATGGTTTTATAATGATTGAGGCTCTTGCAGATGCGGGAGTCCTCATGGGACTTTCCAGGGAAGTCTCACAAAAGCTGGCCGCTCAAACCATGCTGGGTGCGGCAAGTCTTTGTCTGCAAGGGAAGAATCATCCCGCTATTCTCAAAGATATGATCGCATCACCCGGGGGAGCAACTATTGCGGGAATAAAGGTACTGGAGGAGGGCAACTTTCGTGCGGCCTTAATAAAAGCGGTTGAAGCTGCGAGCCTGCGTTCCAGCTCTTTGTTGAAAAAGTGATAGAAGCGATAATGCCCGTGTCCATGGGCATATTGGACGCTTTTTCAATCTGAAAACATATGTAATCCTGCTTTAGTTCCGTAACCTACTGAAAAGAAAGAGATTCTGAAACAAGAGCAGAATGATGGACGGTGGGAATATTTGTCGGTTGCTAGACACCGCTGCAAACCACCATTGCAAACCCCATCCGGCTTCCGCCGTCCATATTTCAAAGTGGGACAATAAACCACGCATCTCCTAATCCAGTGTTCAGAGAAATCAGGAGCTTGGCAATATGGAAACATGTGTAGTAACAGTATGTAGTGGTTGGCATCCCCGACAACCCGTAACGACTATCCTTCTGTACTGCTGCTACCGTTGGGATAAACAGGAGCGCTTTCGTTAGGGAAGACCGGCACATCGCTGGCACTTGCGGTGCTCGTGCCATCCGTAACGTGTCCATTATTTTGCTCGTCTGTTTGTGGAATTTTTCTACCGCTTACCTGTCCCGTTACTTTTTTCTTTCTCTGATGAAAAGGACGGCGACTCTTTTTCTTAGTGGTTTCTTCCGGAATTTCCGTGCTGGCGCTTGATGTTATCGCTGTGTACTCTTCTTCATGAGGCTGAGAGGGAAACGTTGGCAAAGTTGCATTTTCTGCAAGATGTGATTCTTTGTTTTTTTTCTTTGAAGATTTTGTGTGATTTTTGTTGTCTTCTTGCGCCGTTTTCTCTGATGCTTCTTCGGCTGCTTGCTGGTTAGAAATATCGCGTTTTACGAGGGAAATTGACACATCAGACCAACTCATATCGGACAGACCTGATATGTGGATGGCGAGATTGTAATCACTCTCCAGACTCAGGAGTTCTTTACGCTTCTGATTAAGAAGATAACTTGCCACTTCGTGGGGTAGGGAAACCTTCATTTCTGCCGCCATATCCTTGACTGCCTGAGATTCCAGCTTGCGAAAGGCGCTGAGGGCAATATATTCCAGAGAAGGGCGGACACCGCTTCCATTACAGAATGGGCATACTGTGTAACTAATTTCCTGAATCGTAGATTGCTTCTTTTGCCTCGACAACTCAAGGAGGCCGAATTTGGAAATCTTAGAAAGCTGAATCCTTGAACGATCAAGACTCAATGAGGTCTTGAAGGCTTTTTCAACATCATTTTGATGCTTTTTATCCACCATATCAATAAAGTCAATAACAATTAAACCACCAATATCACGAAGTCGCAACTGCCTTGCAATTTCTTCAGCTGCTTCAATATTGGTATTAAAGGCCGTTTCTTCTACATTTCTTTTATGAGATCCACGACCGGAATTGACATCAATCGTAACCATGGCTTCAGTGGGATTGATGATAATGTACCCTCCCGATTTCAGGTCAACCCGTTCCTGATAAATCACGCGGATTTGGTCTTCAAGGTTATACTTGTCGAAAAGAGGGATTTTTTCTTTGTAAAGTTTAATGATCTTGATGTTTCTTGGCGCTACCGCCTTACAGTAAGAGCGCATCTTTTTGAATGCGTCCATATCATCAACGAGAATTTCTTCGATTTCCGGGGTGAAATAATCCCTGAGAGAACAAACGCCAAAATCACTTTCCTGATAGATGAGGGCAGGTGATGCGGCAGATTGGGATGTTTTCCTAATATCGTGCCAGAGCCGTGAGAGGAGATTGTAGTCGCGGGAAAGCTCCTGCTTCGTACGATTATACCCGGCTGTACGGATAATAAATCCCATATTTTCTTCTATTTTGATTTGGGCGACTAAATCCTTCAGACGTTTACGATCTTCTTCATCTTCTATTTTACGGGAAATACCGCTGCTTTCCTTGTGCGGTAATAGCACCAGATATCGTCCCGGAAGAGAAATATAGCCGGTTAGTAATGCCCCTTTATTACCGATTTCCTCGCGAATGACTTGCACTAAAATTTGTTGTCCCACCTTAAGATGAGCATGGTTGCTATGGAGAGGGGGGTCGGGAGATGCATCCGTCTTATTGGGAATTAATGCGGGATTAACATCCCGCAAGGGTAAGAAGCCATCACGGCGGGCGCCGTAATTGATAAAAGCGGCCTGAAGTCCTCTTTCAATTTTTAGCACAGTTCCTTTGTAGATATTGCCGGTAATAGGTTCTTTGGATGACATCTGGATGTTAAACTCCAGAAGTTTTCCTTTGTCGTCAACTGTGGCCATCCGCCTTTGTTCCTGATGGACCGCATTGACCAGCATGTGATGTTTCATAGTTGTCCTTAAGTATAATTTTATTGAAAGGCAGTTACATCGCCTTTGCCTATTCTGATAATTTCTACTACATCATCGACCAGATTCAGTACAGTGGATGGCGTTGAAGAAGAGATTCCACCGTCAAGAACGATATCGGCAACATGGCGAAATTTCTTTTCTATCTCTTCCGGATGGGTCATGATTTCTCCGTTGTCATCCTTAACGGATGTACTGATGATGGGTTTGCCTAGTTCCGAAACCAGCGCTTGGCAAATAGGATTGTCAGGCACGCGAATTCCTGTTGTCTGTCTTTTGGGGATGATCATTTTAGGAACGAGGCGTGAAGCTTTGAGGATAAATGTGTAGGGACCCGGTAAGAGTTTTTTCATCACTTTGTAAGAAAAATCAGATACCTGAGCATACTGACTGATGTCCTTCAAATCAGCACAGATGAAACTTAAAGGTTGTTTGCGGTCCCTTTTCTTTATTTCATAAATCCGATCAATACCTTTTTTATTGAACAAATCACAACCTAAACCATAAACTGTATCGGTAGGATAAATAATAATTCCTCCCTGCTGAATGATTTCTACGGCTTTCTTAATCCAACGCATCTGAGGATTCTGAGGATGGCAAAAAACTAGCATAAAGGTATTGCTTTTTTATTGGGGTACAATATGTTTTTATTTTTGGGCCTCCCTATAGCAAAAAACATTCTTTTCCGCAATGCCTGGAATATAAGATTCCATAAAATTTCAGCCAGTTTTCTCTTCATAAGCAGATAATAGCTTGTTTTTATTCAATCGATCCTTGTTGAGTTTATATTGAACACTATCCACAAGAGCATGCCAACTGGCTTCAATAACATTGGAAGACACGCCAATGGTACTCCATGAATCTGTTTCATCACGGGAGTCAAGTAGTACGCGCACAATAGAACCCGTACCATCACTGCCTTCTAAAATTCGGACCCGAAAATCAACGAGGTGCATCTTATTAATTTCCGGATAAAATTTTGCCAATGCTTTTCTCAGTGCAAAGTCAAGAGCATTAATGGGACCGTTTCCTTCGGCGGCGGTAATTTCCTCTTCTCCGCCAACGGATATTTTAATAGTAGCCTGAGATATGGTCGGATTATCTATCATCTGAGACGTCATAACGTGAAAACAATCTAAACGGAATGGTTCTTCAAATTCTCCTGTTATCTTTTTTATTAGCAATGTTAATGATCCATCAGCTGCTTCAAACCGGTAACCTTTATCTTCCATTTCTTTGATTTGGCTGACAATTTTACGGCTTATCCCTTCGTCGTCACTGAATTTCAGATCGACATTCAACTCGCGCGCCTTGTATTCAATATTGCTTTTCCCGGACAGATCCGATACGAGAACGCGTTGCTTATTACCAACTTGTTCTGGGCGGATATGCTCGTAAGCGATGGCGTTTTTCAAAATAGCGCTGACATGAACGCCCCCTTTATGAGCGAAGGCGCTTTTACCCACGAAGGGGCGAAAATAAAGAGAGGGTACATTAGCCACTTCGCTGACAAAGTTTGACAGATTAGTCAGGAGTTTTAGCGATTCATCGGGAATACATTTAATTCTCATTTTTAATTGAAGATTCGCAATGATAGGAATCAAATCTGCATTTCCGCACCGTTCTCCAAAACCATTAATAGTCCCCTGAACCATTCTGACACCAGCACGAGAGGCGGTTATGGAATTAGCAACGGCCAACCCACAATCATTGTGGACATGGATTCCCAATTGGTTCGGAGGAATAATGGTTTTTGCTTCCTCTATTATTTTGTGGAGTTCATGAGACATGGTGCCACCGTTTGTATCGCATAGTGTGATGAAATCAGCGCCAGCTTTCAGGGCTGTTTTGATTGTTCTGAGGGCATAGCGACTGTTGTTCTTGAATCCATCAAAGAAGTGTTCGGCGTCATAGATGACTTCCTTCCCTTTTGCCTTCATGTAGCGGATGGAGTCCCATATCATAGCCTCATTTTCTTCAAGACTGACGCCAAGAATATCGGTCGCGTGGAGATCCCACGTTTTTCCGAAGATGGCGACCGCAGGGGTTTCTGCTTCCAGAAGGGAATTAAGAACAGGGCAATTTTCCGAATGCATATCTGTTCTTCTCGTACTGCCGAAGGCTGTCAGCTTCGCATTTTTAAAGGATATTTTCTTTGCCATTTCAAAAAAACGCATATCATTAGGATTAGAACTAGGCCACCCTCCTTCAATATAGTGAAATCCTACATCATCAAGCCGTTGAGCGATTCTTATTTTTTCTTCTGCGGAAAAAGCGATTTTTTCTCCTTGGGTTCCGTCGCGTAGCGTTGTGTCATAAATCAATACATCCGAGTTATTCATGATAAATCTCCTGTAAAAAAAAACCGTTATCAGGTTCATCTGATAACGGTTTTTTTTGCTTGTTTATTTTGATTAGACTAAGCCATCATCAGATTCCCCATATTGTGGGGACTAATTATAGCGATAATAATTATATTCTGAATGTTTATAATATGTTTCATCGCACCTGGCTTTACACTCGGTTTCTAACACTTGCTTGAAATATAATTAAGGATAAAACGTTATTTGTCAATAAGAAAATGGCTGTTAGCTACATTTTTAGGTTGATTGCGAATGGAGACGAATTTTGCACGCCAAAGCAAAAGAGATAGGTGGAGCGCAAAAAGTCTCTGAAGTAAGATATATGCGTCCCTTGGAAAAGGAATAAGCCATGTTTTCATGTGGACATTTGTCATTTTAATAAAACCTTTTTACTTGCTAAGGGCACGGTCATTTCCTTTCTTATTGAAAATAATGGACCGGAAGTAGCAGTATATCAATAGCATAGCGGATTAGTGAAGCGTTGAATATATGACAACGCACTTTCCACGAGGGAATAATACCGTTTCTTTTTCTCTTCCGGATTTGGCGGATCATTTTTCACAAAATTGAGAATAAAAGAATATATGTCAACAGATTTCCCAAAAACTTCTTCCAGGGCTTGTCTCGTTCTTTCTTTCCTGACTGTAACTTGGGCATGGTTACCATATTGATCGCCAATCGCTTCGTTTGCACCGAAATCATCAATTAAAAGTACCTTCATATTATGATGATCATGGAGAAAAAGTTGGTTATAGAAGGTGTACCAGAAACGATAATCAATTTTATGAAATCCCACATCTGCTGAATTGGCGATAACCAGAGGATTTTCTGCCCCCTTTACCGCTTTTTCCAATGGTATGGCTTCAATATCCCACTCTGCCATGCCCTTGATAATCGTGGTTGTGGCTTCTGCGTAATGGTCTGTTACAACAGCAACCTGAGTAAGGGGGTCATTTCGCAAAGACTGTAGCATGTTTCTCCAAGCAGCGTCTATGAGGCAACAGTCAAAATAAGACGCCATAAAACGAGATACTGCTTTTCTAACATTAATATTATCACCCCTTTGTGAATTACTTTCCCGGTTATCCAGACAAAGAGCTGTAATCCGATCTGTAAGAATATTAATATATCCGCGACGTGTAGTGCTTCCTTCCAACCATGTTGGTGTTACGATTTCATTCCAAAAGAATGCTTCTGATGCAATACCCAATTCTACAAGACCGCTTTTCTCAAGATAAGAAGATAACGTTTCCCTTTGGCCAAAGTTAACGGCTTCTATGCTGAGAGTTCCGGAGAAGTCGAATAAAATAAGTCTTCCTTTTTTCATCTCTTTTTGTCTTTTGAGCCATCAAAATCGGTCATGTGCCAAGGACTGCAAAACATTGATTGTGTTGTTCATGACGGTCATTGTGATTGATGTATGGCTTCGATAGCATTCAATACCGGCGTTGATTTTAGGAAATATAAATGGTTTGTCAATATAAAAGGCTTTGTGTTATAAGTTCCTGCCATTAAAGAATGGCTGTTGCGGAAAAACCGTTCTATTGAAGGAGGATTGTATGGCGGATATGATTGGTAATGGTGATCTTGAAGAATTGGAATCGCTTCTTATTTCGGAATCTATCCAGTTGGAGGCCATTGTCAATATTCTGGAAAAAAAGGGGATTCTTACCAGAGATGATATTGAAAACGAAATTGCCGCCATTCAAACTACATTAGATTCTCTGGAATAATTGCAGAAACACGCCGTATTGCGGTTCTGCAGTTTTCCAGTATGAAATTCATGACAAGAAAAATTTTGTATTTGTGGTTGTTTAAGGTGAGATATCACCATTATATATACGAAATTTCACAGGAATAGTGAGTAAACAGCAATGGCGGGAAATATTTTTCCCCTAAGCATCAAAAAGAGACCATGATTGTTCGGCTTGACTCACTTCTTGCTCTCTCTTAAATATTACCCTTTAGTTACAAGCATTTATACATCAATCGTTACCAAGACTGGCGCGGTTTTATCATTTTCCCAAGCAGCCTTGCTTTCCCATTGGCAGCCGGGCCGTTGTCTCTTTTCAGCAATCATAACAAATGAGTTAAGGAGGGATTATGAAAAAGGTTACGTGCTATCCTATTGCTGGTCTTGGACGGGATACTGACGTTCCAGGGTTGGCCACCGCCGCCGACGGGCATTGGGTATTAATGTAACGTCCAAAGTTATCTACGGAGCAGCCTTGATAAAAAATGTCAAATTACAGGAGATATTTGGAGGTACTGAATATAGCATCGGCGATGAAGGGAATATCGCCTTTGGCTGTTCCCTTGCTGTTGGATATGATTTTTCGAAAAGGGACAATGTTCCTGTCCGGGGGGAACTGGAATATGCCGCGCCGTGTTTTTTTAATACCCTCCAACCTGTCATTGCCAGCGCCATGAGACGTGTGGCGCGTGGAAATACGGGAATAAGAATAGAAAAAAAAGCATCCGCCTGTCTGCCGGCATGCCCTTGATCTCCCACAGCCTATTTAATCAGCACTTCCTTAATATGGGTTTATGAGATTGAAGCAAAAGAATTGTTCCGACAACGCAAATAAGAATAACAATATTAAGAATCCAAACTTGATGATAGGACTGAAATTGATCATACATATAACCCGCCCCAAAAGGTCCTATACTGCCGCCAATTCCAATTAGAAAAGTAAACTTGCCGTAAAGAGATCCCAGGGTTTTATCACCGAATCGTTCCGCTAAAATGATAGATGGAAGAGGGGCCATACATCCGTAACCAAAACCAAAAACCATGGAAGAGAGGTAGAGCATGGTTACAGAATGTATATTTAACAGAATAAGCATTCCCAAGGCCATCATCAAAAAACCAAAGGCAACCACATACTTGGTATCACGTGCACGATCTGTCAACCAACCAAAAAAGAACTGCCCTCCAAAAGCGGCCAAACTCAGAAAGGCAAGGGAAGAGGCGGCAGAGATTGGAGGAATGTCAAGATCAATGGCGTAAGGAACCTGATGAACAAAAACGGACATAATCGTCAGATAAGCAAAACCAAAAGAAAGGGAAATAATCCAGAATTGCTTATCCGCTACAAGGAATCCGGTAAAAAATTGAGAAAGGGAGGAAAGGGAAAGGGAGGAGAATGGTGCTTTTTCTTCTTCTGTCCCATGTTTTGTTGTTTCCGTACTGACTTTTACCGCTGATTTGCGAAAAAGCAGGCGAGATACAAGAATACCGATGGTAAAGCTCAGTATGGCAAGGGCCAGGAAGCCCTGTCGCCATCCGTATGTTTTTGCAATGTACCCTGACAGAGGTGTTAGTGTCATTGTCCCAACGCTGATGCCCATTGAGGCAATGCCAACAGCCACACCACGTTTTTCGTGAAACCATTTGGCTACAGAAGAAATACACACGACAATACCCAGCCCGGCCGCTCCTAGACCACAGAATAATCCGTACACAAGGTAAAAAACCAATGGATTCGCAGCAAAGCTTACCATCACAAGGCCCAGAGAAACTGCCCAAGCACCCATTGTAATAATGTGTGATGGCCGAATACGATCAACCATTTGTCCGATAAAAAATGTAAAGACAGAATAAGCAAGCATATTGCAAGAAACACCAAGAGACACAATGGATCGGGACCATCCGTATTCATCGGACATTGGCTTCAGAAATATTCCGAAGCTGTAGCGGGTACCGTAGTTAACCGCCAAAATAAGAAAAGCTCCGGTGACGATATACCATCCATAAGAGAAAGGTTGTTTTTTGCTCATCGTTATCCTGATACAAAAATATCGGAATATTTCTCAGCAAGAGAAGACATTCCGATATTTTTTGCAAGTCCAAAATGTATTCTTTTTACCAGTAACCCCGCTCCATACAATTCTCTATGAATTCAATAGAACGGCGATTTTTTGCCTGAAAATAATCATAAAGCGCCCGTCCTACGTCAGGGTATAGAGGCATCTTTTTAAGATCATCTATGGGTAGCCAGGTAATATCAATTGAATGGGTGTAATCTGTACGAATCTTTGGGGTACCATGAACCATATTAGCGCAGAAAACAACATGAAGCGTTTGGGGATGACGTTTTCCTGCCGGGGCTTCCCCTAAAAGAATGATGTCTCCCACTTCAATCTTAACACCCAGTTCCTCTTTCCATTCTGTTCTGATGGCTTCTCCCAAAGGAATGTCTTTATCAACTCCTCCTCCGGGAAGTGCAAAAACATCTTTACCGCCGTAAACATATTTCATGCAAAGGACTTCTTTTGCCTGTTCATATACCGCGGAGACTCTGACTCTCATTACTTACTTCCCCCGTTGCTCAATGGGAACATAATCCCGTTTGACGGACCCTGTATAAATCTGACGGGGACGATGGAGTTTCCAATCAGGATCATCAATGCTTTCTTTCCACTGGCTGATCCATCCGGGTAAACGACCAATAGCAAACATAACCGTGAACATATTCGTCGGAATACCAAGTGCTCTTAACAAAATACCACTGTAAAAATCAACATTGGGATAAAGTTTATGGTCTATGAAATAAGAATCCTTCATCGCCACCTCTTCCAAGCGCTGTGCAATATCCAAAAGAGGATCATGTATTTTCAATTTTTGCAGAACTTTATGAACAACACCCGCAATAATTTTGGCTCGAGGATCATAGCTCTTATAAACTCGGTGTCCAAACCCCATAAGACGAAACTCATCATTTTTATCCTTGGCCCGGGCGATAAAGGGATCAATGTCTCCCCCATTCCTAGCGATATCCTCAAGCATTTCTATGGTGGCCTGATTTGCCCCGCCATGTAGAGGCCCCCACAGGGCGCTAATGCCTGCCGAGATAGCAGCATAAAGATTTACCCGGGCGCTCCCGACAAGCCGCACGGCGGAAGTGGAACAATTCTGCTCATGATCTGCATGGAGAATCCAAAAAACATTCAACGCATGCACGATATCATCATCTATGACATATGGTTTTACGGGAGAATCAAACATCATTTTCAAAAAATTAGCACAATAACTCAGGGTGGGAGAAGGATAGTTCACCTTGTATCCCCGTGAAATATTGTACGACATGGCCGCCAATGTCCTGAGTTTAGATAAGAGGCGGGCAAAAGTGATATTTATCTGTTCTTCTTCCGATTCATCTCTAAGAGTAGGAGAAAACTCCTGCAAGGCTGTTACCATGGACGATAGAATACCCATAGGATGAGCCCGGGGAGGATAGTGCTCAAAAAATGCCCTCATGTCTTCATGAACAAGAGAGTGCGTGTTCAGTGTTGCCGAAAAATCAGCGAGCTCTTCCTTAGTAGGTAATTCTCCATTTATGAGAAGATAAGCTGTCTCCACAAAAGTGGAATGTTCTGCCAACTCCTGTATGGGAATACCCCGATGGCGAAGAATCCCTTGTTCCCCCTCCATAAAAGTAATACTACTCTTGCAGCTGCCTGTATTAGCATAGCCCGGATCCAGTGTAATAAGTCCTGTGTCCTGAAGAAGCCGGGTAATATCAATGGCACGCTCACCCTCTGTTCCTACAATAATGGGAAGTTCGTAGTTTTTCCCATCAACGATTAATACTGCCTTATTTTCCACTTTCTTACCCCCCGATTTTATCAGCGGTTTCCATAACAAAAAAAAAAACTTTTGCCAATCATATTTTCAAGGCCATTTGCAGGGAAGATTTTTTATTCTTTTCCGTATCCCTTCTCTAAAGAAGATTTAATGGTGTATTCCTTTTGCAAAGGCATCCAGTATGTGTCTGCGCTATGGCCATCATCTGAATATAAACTAACCAATGTTTATATCAGACGCAATTAATGACCCCTGAGTTTGGAATAGAATAATCCTTTTGCTACCCAAGTGGATGAATAGTATCCGCAGGATGGATACATACTGTCCACATTTTTTTCCCCTTCTGCCTGATCCTTCTGTAAATAAATGCAAATATTTTTTGTGGGAATAATCCTTTTCAGGAGCGCAAGTCTTTCAAATCATTGTATTTATAGAAGAATAATAGAAATATACGGGCCGGCATCGGCATTTTGGAAAAGCATAAATTCAATTGGCACAGTCATTGCCATAAGGGAAATAAAAGTCACTAGAAAAGAAAAAAGTCATAAAGGATGAAAGGAGAACAATTATGAAGAGTAAATTAACAATTTTGATGGGATTTTTACTGGCAATGCTGATTTCAACAAGCGCCTATGCTGTTGGTGGCGAAGGAAGAGGACATGGTGGTTGCTCAATGGCTTGTTTCTCTGACGGCGAAGGTAAAGGATGGAAAGATGGCAACGGTATGCCAGGATTTAAAAAACTGAATCTTACAGCGGAACAAAAGGCAAAACTGGATATATTAAGGGGAGAATGCAAAAAAGAAACCCAGCCTTTGAGAGAGCAAATGATGGTCAAGCGGACAGAGCTGCGGGCGCTTTGGCTGGAAAACAATCCAGATGCCGAAAAGATTAAAGCCGCCCAGAAGGATATGAACCTTCTTAGAGATCAGATGATGGATAAAATAACGACATATCGGTTGTCGACCCTTGCCCTTCTGACAGCAGAACAAAAGGCAGAACTCCAGAAGTTCCACAAGGAAAAAGGTTCAGGAAAACACAAGCAAGATAAAGTCAAAAACCTGAACAAGATAAAAGTAAACGATAACAAATAAGCAAAATTTTTCTCACCTCCCTCTCTCTTGATGGGCCATTCTGTGCAGACAAAGGCAAAATGGCCCATTCTTTTTATGGTTACCATTTTGCGCATATAGCGCTATTTAATTTACATTCTTGCGAGTGCGCTTCTCGGCGATTTAGGAAAACGCTCTGTTTAGAAATGGAATAAAAGACCTTGATAGAATTGAATGTTGGTATAAGATGGCTCCATTTATTTTTCCAAGATGGTAATGCAATGGTCTATCCAGTGGAATATTTCGTTACGCATATTGATCATACCGCTGATCTGGGTATTCATGTTTATGGCAACACGCAGATTGACCTTTTCTCTCACGCTGCATTGGCCCTTATGAATTTTGTTACTGACTTGAAAAGAGTGCGTAAACGATTGAAAAAAAGTGTGGTCATTGAAGGTTCCGATCCAACTGACCTGTTCATAAATTTCCTGCGGGAAATTCTTTATCTGATCAACGGAGAAGGTTTTCTTTTTCGGGACATTTCGCTGGACATGGCATCTTCCGGCCATCTTCATGTCCTTATGAAAGGAGAATACATCGATAACCAGAGGCATGAAATAAAAACAGAAATTAAAGCCGTAACATATCATCAGGCGGCTGTAATGCAAACGAACCGGGGATGGCAGGGGAAGGTTATTTTTGATGTCTGAGATTCATCTGGAGCAACTTGACGATTTTCGTTGGCTCATTCCCAAACAGGGTAGTATGCGCGTTCCCGGGATCCTTTATGCCAGCGAATCATTGTTAAAGTCTATGGGCAAGGATGAATGTCCGCGTCAGGTCATGAACGTGGCACACCTTCCTGGCATTGTGAAACATGCCCTGGCCATGCCTGACATGCATTGGGGGTACGGTTTTCCCATCGGTGGCGTGGCGGCCTTTGATCTTCAGGAAGGCATTATCTCCCCCGGAGGTGTTGGATATGATATTAATTGCGGTTGTCGTCTTATGATTACAGACTTATCCGTATCCGATGTCCGGCCACGATTACAAAAACTGATCACGACCCTTTTTCAGAGTATTCCCTCAGGTGTAGGATCAACCGGTTCTATCAAACTAAAAGCTGATGATGAAAAAAAAGTTTTGGCAGGCGGGGCTCGTTGGGCGGTCGAACATGGTTATGGTGATCAGAGTGATCTTGACCATACAGAAGACGGTGGCGTCATGGTTATGGCCGATCCCGATGTGATCAGCCATCGTGCCATGGAACGTGGACAAAAACAGTTGGGCACTTTGGGATCCGGGAATCATTTTCTGGAAATTGAAGTGGTGCGGGAAATTTATGATCATCAGGCGGCGTCCGTCTTTGGTTTAGAAAAAGGGCAGATTGCTGTCATGTTGCATAGCGGTTCTCGCGGTTTTGGCCATCAGGTTTGTGATGATTATCTGACTCAGATGGTAAAACATCTTCCTGATCTGGGCTTCGACCTTCCTGATCGTCAGCTTGCTTGCGCCTTTGTTGCTTCTCCACAAGGACAGAATTATATGGCCGCCATGGCCTGTGCGGCAAACTATGCATGGGCCAATCGCCAGATTCTTATGCACTGGACTCGTTTATCCTTTGAAAAGGCTCTCAGTGTAAGCCCCCAAACTCTTAATATGCACCTTCTCTACGATATTTGTCATAATATTGCCAAGATTGAAACCTTGCCTGTGGATGGTAAGGAGCAAAAGTTGTGTGTTCATCGCAAAGGAGCCACCCGATCTTTACCGCCGGAGCACCCACTGGTTCCTGCGGCCTATCGTTCCGTTGGTCAACCTGTCCTTATTCCCGGAGATATGGGATCAGGATCATATGTCCTTGCCGGGGGCGCGGAAGCCTTGGCCAGCACTTTTGCCAGTTCTTGCCATGGGGCGGGGAGAAATATGAGTCGTGCACAAGCAACAAAGTCCAGCAGAGGGCGTGCCATAGTACAAGAAATGGCCGATCGGGGCATTGTGGTTATGGCCAGTAGCCGCGGTACGCTTCATGAAGAGATTCCTGAAGCCTATAAAGACCTTGCGGAAGTTGTTGAGGTTGTGCATCAGGCAGGTATTGCTCGTAAAGTTGCCCGACTTAAGGCTCTGGGGTGTATTAAGGGATAATAATGGATGATCAATCGTGGATTTGCCCAGATCATCCCCAAATTAATGTATAGCTGAGGGAAAACTTTTATGGCATCGATAGATAAACAACCAATCGGTGTTTTTGATTCCGGAATTGGCGGGCTTACCGTTGTTCGGGCCTTGATGGAGAGGCTTCCCCACGAGAATATCATTTATTTTGGTGATACGGCCCGGGTTCCTTTTGGAGTTAAATCAGTTGAGACCATCAACTATTACACCTCGCAGATTACAGAATTTCTGCTTTCTCAGGGCGTAAAAGCATTGGTTATTGCCTGCAATACCATTGCTGCCGTTTCCCGACAGGTGGTAAAAGCGATGTCAGCTGTGCCCGTCCTGGATGTCATTGAAGCCGGAGCATTAACGGCTGTGCATTGCAGCAGCACAAAGCGAATCGGCGTAATCGGCACCATGACAACAATCAATAGTAACGCTTATAGTCGCGCTATTTGTGCTTTAGATCCGGATGTTCATATTGTTTCCCAGGCGTGTCCTCTTTTTGTGCCTCTTGTGGAAGAAGGGTGGTGGGAACATGCTGTTACACGCATGGTGGCACAGGAGTATCTGGAGCCTGTTTTAATGGAGGATGTTGATACTCTCGTCCTGGGGTGTACCCATTATCCTTTGCTCAAGCCTCTCTTGAAAGATCTGGTGGGAGAAAGAATTCAACTTGTTGATTCTGCGGAGGCCATGGCGGCGATTACCGAAAATCTTCTCTGCGAACAAGGAATGATGAATCCGGAAGATGGATCGTCCCCAGAATATCGTTACTATGTTACCGATTTCCCTTTGCGTTTCCACCAGCTTGGCCAGCGTTTTCTTGGGTGCTCCATAAGAGATGTCCAACTTGTCCGCCTGTAAAGATAAGATGGTGAAAATCACCTGGCGAAAAAATGTCATTCACGAGCTGACTAACCCTTCATAAAGGGCAACGCATTTACAGATTATCATGAGGAGCGAGATTTATGGCAATGCAATTATCTGTACTTCCGGAATCTTTGGCATATTTATGGAAAAAAACTTTAGCCGAGGTGTCTCACCAGAAAATTGTGGAAAGGATCTGGAACAAAGATTACACCGTCTGGAAATCAACATCTGACGAAATTTCTAATCGGTTGGGATGGTTGCAGAGCCATGAATATTTTAAAGACGAATGGCCTTTTGTTGAGTCGTTTGTAACAGATGTGCGCGAAGGCGGTTTTCAACGGGCAATTCTTTTGGGAATGGGAGGATCAAGTTTGGCCCCGGAAATCTTTCGTCGTATCCTTGGGAAGCGGGAAGGATATCTTGATCTGACTGTTTGCGATACAACAGCGCCGGATACGATTTCTTTTTTTTCCAGGACATTAGATGTCGATAAAACCCTTTTCATTGTTTCCACAAAGTCCGGTGGCACAGTCGAAACCCTTTCGGCGATGAAATATTTTTTTCAGCAAACTTGCAATGTTACGGGAGAAATAAGGGCTGGGCGCCATTTTATGGCTATAACGGATCCTGGCAGCAGTCTTGAAAAGGAGGCAAAGAAACATGGCTTCCGTCACATCTTTTATGGTGATCCTGACATTGGTGGACGTTACTCGTCCTTGTCTGTTTTTGGCTTGGTTCCGGCGGCGTTGATAGGAGCCGATGTCAAAAAACTCGTGAGAAAAGTTGCGGATGATCATCCTAATATTATTACCCTTGGTGTCAAACTTGGTTGTATGATGGGTGCGGGCGTAAAAACAGGGAAGAACAAATTAACATTTTTACTGCCCGATTCCCTGCTCCCTTTTGGCGACTGGGTGGAGCAGCTTATTGCCGAGAGTACGGGTAAAGAAGGAAAAGGTATTTTACCCGTCGTTGGAGAACCTCTTGGACAAACAGGATCATATAGTCCCGATAGATTATTCGTTGCTATCCGGTTACAAGATGATCCTCACTACGATTTGACTTGCCTGACAGGAGAAAAGCATCCTATCGCGGAACTTGTATTGGAGCAAATTTATGATCTGGGGGAATTACTTTATGTTTGGGAAATAGCCACGGCAGTAGCCGGTCATATTATGGGTGTCAACCCGTTTGACCAGCCTGATGTTGAAGCGTCTAAGCAATTTACACGAACCGTGTTGCAGAAAATTCAGGACAAAGAGGCGGAAGAGGACCGGGCACCTCTCGCCCATGATCAGAACATGATTGTCTATGGTCATGGAAAGAAAGGGATAACTCCTGAAGATGCTCTTGCTGACTTTCTGGGTGAGATACGGGAAGGAAGCTATGTTGCCGTGCAGGTATTTCTGGCAGAGGACCCTGTTTTATCAGAACTTTTTGGGAAATTGCGCCTTGCCATTCGTGATCGCTATCGTGTTGCCACGACAGTAGGATATGGACCCCGCTTCCTCCATTCGACGGGTCAGCTTCACAAAGGAGATGATGGTTCGGGAATGTTTATCCAGTTTACTGCTGATCATCTCAACGATGTTTTTATTCCCGATGATATGACAGGAACAACAGCTCGTCTCACATTTGGGGCTCTTCAAAACGCTCAGGCTCTTGGAGATGCGAAGGCTTTGGAGGCACGTCATCGCCGCCTTTTGTGTATCCATTCTTTTACGGATCCTCGCGGCAATATAAAACGCCTTATTGATTCCTTATGCAATTTGGCGATCTGATGGTAATCAATTTTCCCATAGCGACTCGGTATGATTGCCATATACTCCCTTTTCGACGACCATAGTATTAAAATCACCTTATCTGCAAATATCGTTGCCGATACACCGGTCATGCTGTCCGTGTATTGGTCAACAACGGTATAGGTCTCGGCAAAACGTTCGGCTTGGGCGGCGGTCATTCCCACTTTCTTGTCGGTAAGTGCAATGGTATTGATTGCGCCGATGGAGAAAGTTCCATATGCTGCCTGTGCCAATTCCGCCTGCATAAAATATTGCTCAATTGTGGTCATCGTCATCCTCCTTTTCTTTTGTGAATATCTTGGTCATCAATTCAATTGAACCAACGGCGGTAGGACATCGGAACACTGATCCCGGCAGAACTTCGATGATGAAATCTCCTCCGCCACGGTCATAGGATGTTTCTTCACCCAAGAGTTTCATGTCTGATTTTCTGAAGATCTGAGAATAGCATTTTCTTATGGTCGGATTGCCCTTCCGGAGATAAATTGTCTCGTGCTTGTAAATGTACTCCGGTCCTAAAGCATTCTCATGCTGTGTAGGTTTGAAAAAATTCACCTGCCCCCACTTGTTGAATCTATCCGCCGGCAGCGTAACCGTCTCATATACCTTAATGCCACCGTCCCTGGCGCACATGCGTTTTACCCAGGCGTCGTAGTAGTATTTTTGCCCGCCTCCATACCAGAAGGAAGCGAACAGCCAGAGAATAGCGCCAACCGTAAAGGCAATACTCCTAAAATCCCATTCTCCTCCTGAATCTTTCCGCACCCGGCGCCAAAACTTCCATATCTTGAGGGTCAACCATATCCATACAGCCGGGAGTATAACCATAAAAAAAAGCCAGAACATACCGTGAATCTCCTTTCATCATTTGCACACGTCACAGCAGAACAGCATTACCGGAATACCGACCGCCAGTAACCAGCCAACCACCTTGAAAGCCTCCCTTTTTTTACTTCTTTCACTTCATACCTCCTCGAACTAAACGCTTGGAAGCGTTGAACACATTTGCAAAAACAAAAAACACCCTGACAAACTACAGCCGCTCCCAAAAGGCAAAGAGATTGCCCTTTGGTTGCCCTTCAGCAAGGATGGTTTGTTTAATGAAGAAAACGATAGAACAAGGTGGATACACTCCTCTTCTTTTTCTCCAAAAGTTTACCTGCCAAACTTTCAATTCCTTTTCTCCTTTTCACTTCCCCCATGTAGTTATTTTTTGATCGGCGCACATGCACATAGGAAGCTCTGCTTTAATGCTTCTGCGAGTAAATCACGGTGTTGTGCGCTGCACGCAACACCGTAACTATCCGATTGATATATCTCGATTCCTGTGCTATGTGAGTTTGTCTGCTACAGGCAGGCCTTGTCCTTTATCTCCTACAGCCCATTTATCAGCACTGACTTAAGGATCAAAAACTCCGCGAAACGCAAACGGGGCTATGGAAGGAATGGTTGCGGAACGCGCAGAATGACCAGATATTTTTCCAGTCCTGCCGCACGAAATTTATCACGGGTGATTGCTTCAATCGTTCGACTCACATCGGTTTCCGGTCTGGGAATTGTGCAACGAAGGATAAGGCGGTTTCCGTACTTCTGAAAAGAGGACTGAACCATGTCGCAGGCCAAATAGACCACGCCGGGAAGAGAAATAACATCTTCTTCGAAAAGAACGGTTTTCATTAGAATAATCGGTGTGAGAAAATCAGGAAGAACGAAACGTTTGATAATCTTTACGGCCAAAAAACGGTGATATATATCAATGAACGTATCGTCTATTTCCTTTGATTTATCGGTCATGGTTTTCCTGTACAAGGTCATAGCCAAGCGACCAATTCCCAGAAAAAGTCCACCCAGTTCCGCTCGTTGAATTGATCTGTCCCGGAAACCGCACTGCTGGGCGAGAATGCTGGACATGATGGATGTGCAAAAATTCCTGGCAAAAGCATTTTCCACATCGCGATCTGCCGGAGAAGATTGTTGCATCCCTATCATCATGATCAGAACTTTTGTTTTTTGTATTCCTAAGCGCGAAACAATATCGTAGAGACTTGATACCTCACCTTGCCGCAGATTTCCTGAGTATACCGCGGAGGCAATGCTTTGCAGGCGGAGCCAGACGATTTCATTTATTTTTTTTTGAACCTGATTCAATTCCTGGCGCCCGATGTTAACGTTCTCCAAAATAGGGAGAATGTCGGGATCAAAAAACGTGTTGTTCGAAAGAGTGGCCAGATACTCGTCAATCGTATCGATTAAATGAAATGCTTTTGTTTCTTCCATTTTCCCCTCTATTTCTCAATTCTATTGATTATGTTTTCATGAATACATCTTTAACCACTTGGGGAACAGAGGCAATTCTTTTTTTTTCGTAATCAAAACAGAGCATGCCGGTTTTCCCGCGAGCAACCTCTTTAGTGGTATGGGTATTGGTAAGGCGATAGAACAAATCAAAACCATATTTGTGAAAATCTGTTATTGTAATATCAATGGAAAGGATATCGCCGTAGAAAGCTTGGGATAGATAAATGACAGCAGAATCAACCATAATCATTCCGGAACCACCGATATTTGTTTCACTGAAGCCATACTGAGCGAGGAATCGCAAACGTGCCTCATGCATCAAGGATAAGACAGCATCATTTCCTAAATGATTTCCATAATTAATATCACTAATCCGAATAGGTATTTCTATGGTGAAGAGGAATGTGTCTGGCAATTCAAGTTCAATTCGTGGCATATTGCTTGCTCCATGTCTGGAAAAAGACAAGACGGATATTTGTCAGATCCCTTTTGGAAATCTCACGCTGATGATAATTTTTAGAAAACAATAAGCATTAGTTCACGAAGTTTCAAGAAAAATAACCATATGATTTACGGATTATTGAAATGATATTTATACTGTCTACGCTTTTTACAAGGCAAAGTAATGAAAATAGTTTGTTTGGCAACTATTACATCTGCATTGGTAAAAATAAGAGGGGAAATATAAAGTTATGATTGGTACTTTGGTTAACTGTGGGACTATTATTTTGGGAAGCGTTATCGGACTTTGCCTTTCCAAGCATATTCCTGAGCGTTTTCGTGAAATAATGATTCAGGCATTGGGATTGTCAACCATTTTTATTGGTTTCCGCATGGCTGTTACCTATGATGATCCTTTGCCTGTTGTTATGTCTCTCCTTGGCGGAGGTATTATTGGTGAATGGCTGAATATTGAAGGGAGAATAGAAGGATTAGGTGAATGGCTGAAAATGAAATTAGCTTTCCAGTCATCGACGGTTGGTGCAGGATTTGTTACGGCGACTGTTCTCTATCTAACAGGCCCCATGGCGATCGTTGGGTCCATTCGGGATGGCACTGTGGCCGATTCGTCAATTCTTTTTCTGAAAGCGCTTTTGGATGGTATTGCGTCAATTGCTTTGGCGTCATTTTATGGGGTTGGCGTCATTTTTTCCGCCCTTCCTGTTTTTCTGATCCAAGGAAGCATTACCACGGCGGCATCTTCTCTTCTGTTTTTACAGACGCCCCAAGTACTGGGGGCTATTACCGCGACAGGGGGCGTTTTAGTCATAGGAATAGGGCTAAACCTTCTCAATATAGTAAAAATCAGAATCGGGAATTTCCTTGTTGCTTTTGTGTTAATTATTGCGTGGAAAGGGATTTCAGGATAATCTGGATATAAAGAATGGTTGCTGATTATGATTGTAATACCAGTATAAATTTCTTGATAATGTTGATCCATAGATATAACAAAATAATATGCCAGCATCAGAGAAAGCGATGATAACAGCAACACGCGGCATCATTTAGCCCGGTTCACACTGCGATTATTGCCAAAAGCTTGTTTTATGGTGGGCATAACCGCGATAGCGAAGCGTCTTAACAAGGCTCAAAATCTTCAAATTGTGGCAAAATCAAAATTCCATTTCACCTGCGCAACAAAAAAGGACGCGAAAGCAAATAAACACCCCACGCCCTATAGTCGCTTGAACATTACCCTGAAGCAATAAACCTTTTGTAACCAACAAATACCACACCCTACCAGCTGGTAAAACTGGTTACCAATCACTTCTCTGCCGTTTATGCTTTTATGGCTATTTCTAAAGAGAGACAGAGAAATTCACATTAAGTCAAGGTACTTGAAAGAGGCTTTCAACCGAGCACGATACGTGGCGATATTATCTGCCTCTACTGTGATGTCTAATTTCATAACTTCAGCTACTCTCATGTCTTTAATCGATTTAGTAGCGACACCAATGGCGTTTTTAGCGGCATCTTCCCATGAAATCCTGCTGACCCCAACCAATTCGATGATCTTGTATGTACTTTCAGCCATTAAAGAATCCCCCTTTCTCTCCAAACATCCTAAACAATAGTAATTTAGTGTATTTCCACAATCCAAGCGTATAATAATATTTACTTACATGCAAAGATTGGAACCTATATAATCATAATAAAGAATATTAGTCAACAATCAAATCACGCCTATCTTCATCTTTTTCGTTTAATAGGCTGAAAAAGATGTGATCATATGACTTGTAATTTTATTAGGGAGTGTTCATCTTCATCTCCTTGACTTTGTTTTGCGGAGAGAATACAATCGAAAAACTTAATTTTGCGAAAGTTTTTGCCATCCGGGGAGAGAAAGAGGAATTATGGATGAAAAGATATACACATTAACAGATGAAGGGCCCCAAAATGGGGAACCTATTCTTGCAGAAGATGAACGAGAAGCCGCTGTTATGAATGATGCCCTTGGCCGGGTTTTGGAACATCTTGGTGTTGATCTTCGCGAAAATATTGAGAGGCAGACTGAAGAAAAGGAAATTATTGTTCAAAATTGTCACACCACAGAAGATGAGTCCACAAAGGGATACTATGTTCTGCAAAAGCTAGAGAAAGAGGTTCTTCCTGTTGCTTTTATTGGCAATATCCGCCATGAAGATAATCGTGTTTGCGTTGATATTGTCATGTTTCGAGGGGCAGAGTTAGCTTGCTGATAACTGGCGGAAAGATCTTTTGTCCGAGGGAAAAATAAGAGACGTTATATGGGCGAAGTAATCAATCGAGATGACGTGGTTGTGATTAGTCGCAAACTGGATGAATGTAAAAAAAACCTCCAACGTTCCAATATCTATTCATGTATATCATGCTTTAAGCAAGTTTTGGAAAAGATCGGTACCACGCGGATGCTTCCCGCTGATATGCGAGAGCTTACGCAGAATATTAATGATTTTCAACTGCAACTTTCGCTATCTAAGGCATTTCGAGATGTTTATGGCCCGGTGACATTCCGTGATAACGAGTTTGAGACAACGCTTGATTTTATGAACCAGCTCATTTTCCTTAAAGAGGAAGAAGCGCGTGAACTTTTATCTCAATTGGGCATCGACTTTGGTCAATCCACTTCCGATTCACAGCGGGAAAACACCCAGGAGATTTTTCTTTTACTGGAGAAAGGGGATTTTTCCTCCGCGCAGGAACGGATAGGAGAAGATGAAGAGCTTCGCTCACGCTTAGTCGATCTTTATAATTCCATGGGGATAAAATCGCGCAAAGATGGTGATTATGATCGGGCCATAGCTCATGTCAAAAAGGCTATTTCCATACAACCGCAGGACGAACACCTTTATTATAATTTGGCTCGCATCCATATCGCACGGAATGATTGGGAAGAAGCAGGCAATGCCGTAGATATTGCCCTGACCGTTGATCCTGATTTTGAAGCCGGGGAAAAACTAAAAAGTTATATTATGGCCAAACGTCCTTCCGCCTAATTCAGCAATTTGTTTTAATTACCTTGTTTCTCCTTTAGAAGTTGTTGGTATTATCCGTTTCATAGAACATATAAATTCGCCATTCTTGAGTCAGCCTCCTTGCATGCTCGCATCATGAGCATGTAAGCACCAGTCTTTAAGCTATTACCAAAACTTTTTCTCAAAAAAGGACGACAGCAAATGACAATTCCTCAAAGATATATCTTTGTCACGATAGGAAAAAACTTTTGAAGAAAAAACAAAGGTGGTCTCAATATTGCAAGTTTCAAAGTGAAAATAAACACAGACAATATCAAATGACGATAAATTAAGGATTCAGATAATGAGTATACAAGCAAATAACAATGTATTTTCACGACTTATTTCATCTCACAAAGATCAGGAGCGTTCTTCTCATTTTTACGGATCACCAAGCCCCGATAACGTTTTTTCCCACATACTCAAAAGTGCGACATCAAAAACATCCCACTCATCGTCGAATAAAGATATTCCCTTGGATGGTGAGATAATTATGCAAATGATTCAGTGGTTAAATATCAAGCTGAATGAGCGTTTGATACATTCTGTTAGCACTAATAGATTTGATATGCCCCAAAGAGAAAATTGGGAACCTTTATTATCCAGACACGATGTGAGCGTGAGAGACAATATGAAGGAGGAACAAATTTCCACTGCCACGGTGAAATCAGGAGAAAAAAAATACCCCTCTTTCGTTTCTAATGTTTCTAATATTGAAGGATTTATTCAGAAAGCAGCAACAGTTCATGATGTTGATCCCAAATTAATTCGTGGCGTCATTAAGGTCGAAAGCAATTTTAACCCTTCCGCTCGTTCTCCTAAGGGCGCAATGGGATTGATGCAGCTGATGCCGGGTACAGCGCAGGAATTGGGGGTCGACAATCCCTACGATCCAGAGGAAAACATTATGGGGGGGACACGGTATCTGAAAAAACTCTTAAATCGCTATGATGGAAATGTTTCTCTGGCTTTGGCTGCCTATAATTGGGGGATGGGAAACTTGGAAACCAGGCCCGCACGAATGCCAGAAGAAACAAAAACTTATATCAGACAGGTTACCAAGCTCTATGGTGTGGATAACAATGAGATTTCATAATCAAATCCATCTGATTGTTCTACCTGTATTGCAACTCCGCATACATTAAATCCTTAAGTATTATGATTGAATTTGCAGAATGAATAAAAGGGCAGATCAATGGTAAAAATTCTCCTTGTTTATCACTCCCAAACCGGTCATACGAAAAAAATGGCTGAGGCTGTTTATGAGGGAGCCATCGCAATAGAGGGGACTCGTGTTCTGATGAAGAAGGCAGAAGACGCCAGCTCAGAGGATGTGCTCTGGGCCGATGGCATTGCCATCGGTTCTCCGGAAAACTTTGGTTATATGTCGGGAATGATTAAAGATTTTTTTGATCGAACATTTTATGCTGTCGAGAAGAAGGTTTTTCGCAAACCGTATGTTACTTTTATTAGCGCTGATAATGGTGGTACAGGGGCTCTACGGGCAATTGAAAGAATTGCAACGGGATATCGATTCAAAAAAGTTTATGAACCAGTTATAGCAAAAGGAGATTTAACTTTGGAGGATTTGGCGAAATGCCGTGAACTAGGAGGAGTTATCGCTGCTGGCTGCCGGTTGGGGATTTTTTAAGATTCAAAAGGTCATAATAAATTTGAGGTGAAGGAAAAAGTATTACAAATCTATAAAAATCAATGGAAGCCGTTGGTGTGTATTATTTATTTGTTCGTCCAACCACAAAAACAATAATACAAAAAAATCATATTGACATGATTGCTCTAGTGTAATAAACTTTCCGAATAAAGGGGTATTTTACTCTCAAGAAATAGTGGAGATACATAGAATGATTGAAATCAGATGGCATGGCAGAGGAGGTCAGGGAGCGGTAACATCTGTTGAGTTGCTCGCCTTGGCGGCCATTGGGGAAGGGAAGTATGCTCAGGGATTCCCGAGCTTTGGTCCTGAGAGGCGTGGTGCTCCTGTCGCGGCGTTTAATCGTGTGGACTCAGAAAGAATAAGGATCAGAGCGGGAGTGTACCGTCCGGATGTTGTTGTTGTTTTAGATGAGAGCCTGATTGGCTTGGTGAATCTTACGGAGGGATTAAAAGAAAATGGTGTATTAATTGTCAATACATCAAAAAAAGCGACGGATGTTATGAAAATTCTCAATTATTCCGGTATGATTGCCACGGTTGATGCGACAAGTATTGCATGGAAAGAATTGGGAGTGCCTATCACTAATACAACGATGTTGGGTGCGGTGGTTAAGGTTACAAATA
>Ga0123353_10001433_pt1 | contig 29174 bp, 25 predicted proteins | sample TergutLab28metaG_3_FD_92763 | JGI IMG/M metagenome (GOLD analysis project Ga0123353, IMG submission 92763) | Labiotermes labralis P3 segment gut microbial communities from Petit-Saut dam, French Guiana - Lab288 P3 | ecosystem: Host-associated > Arthropoda: Insects > Digestive system > Gut ...
AGCTTGTGAGGCTTGATGGCGGCGCGTTGTTTTCGATACTCCTCGAACGAGTCCGTATCAAAAGAGATGTGCTTGCTTGGATCGAGATTCTCCAAGCAAATCCATCTTTGAGCGCCTTTCTGGTTGATAAATTCACCATTGGCGAACTTCTCCAGCTTGGCCTTCCACCACTCGTCGGCACACACCTTACGAGCTGTCTCCAACAGCTCCGTGTTGATAAGGCCATCACCGATTTCCCAGGCATCCAGGAACTCGTCTTGCCGCATCATGTCGTTAACGAACTCAATGATTAGTTCATGTGACAGTCTGCGGCGGGACGAAAATGAGTCGAGATCCTCCTGCGAGGCTCCACTCTCGATGAGCTTCTCCAGGAGCTTGGCGTTGGCCCTGTCGTTCTGGTCAGCGATGAACTCCTGGTACCATTCGGCACCGTGTTCTTGCGTGATGAACTGGGGGTGGACGGCCGATCCGAAGTGCTTTAGCCTTGTGATGTCAGTCGGCAGAGCGTCGACAACAGAACGTTTGTGGCCTTGCGTATCGTCCAAGAGGACAAAGTACGTTTGACCAAGAAATAATGTCGCATCATGCGGCATTAAATAGGCGGTTTTGTCAATGTTTTCGTGACGCAGGCCGCTTTTTTGGGGTTGCTTTTTGTCGCTCGCCAAGGGCGAGAAGGGGGGCTTTCTTGTATCCATATGGTAGTTTGAAAAGCTTCACACGAGGTCCTGAAGCCAGATCCTTAGTGCCTCCTCCGTGGCGGCACAGCTTCAGAAACGGGCCTTTCGTGTGATAAGGACTTCCCGCATCGTTATTTGCCGCCAAAATGGGGGTCTTTTTAAGAGAGGGCTACTGCGAGACGACCTTAGCCGAAGAGACCGCTGATTGGGACAAAAAGACGGTCGAGCGGCTTGCCGCTTTCTCTGCCGCCTTAGCCGCCTCCTCTCTCGCCTCCTTCATGGCGATTGCCTTTTGGGTGCGATATTCGCCCTCCATTTTCTTGATGTGCCCGCCCATTGCCTCATCCTGACGAAGGGCCTCGTCAAATACCTTTGACTTGAATTCAGTGAAGAAGAACCACATTACGTTCCTGTTTACGACGTAATCCTTGGGATTGTCCTTCGCATCCCTGGCAAATCCCTTTATCACCGTGGCAACCCGTGACAGCGCCTCCTCGGGGCGATAGTAGTCTGGCTTCTTCTTGGGTTTGTTGGGGTTGAAGCAGTACACCAAGCCTCCTTCTGCCCACCATTCAAGCGGTTTCTGGTCTGACTTCAGAAAAGCCGGCTGTTTGACAACCATCGACCCTCGTTTACTGTTTTGTTTGCTGTAAGATAGTACGCTCATGCTATAATAATACACAGTCCCTAATCGAATACAAGATATGAATTTTCCAACTGAGAAGCTCGCAGCATTTGCTCAGAAATACGGCATACCAGACTACGTAAGAGCGGCTGGTACGCATATTTTTGAGCAACTTGATGACCCGCGTACAAAAGCTGCCGTCTATTTGGCCAAATTCGCCGCTGCGCAAGAGCCTGGTGGCGACATGGTCAAGATTTCCAGCGGTAATTACATCAGATGTAAAGGTGGAACCGGCCCTGCAAGCCGCCAATGGTTCGCTGAGATCGAAAAAAGGGCTGAAATACTGAATATCAGCGATGACATTGAGCAGTTGGACAAAAACCTGCTCGACTTTGCCCTCAACAGTCGCGAAAAGGTAACCGAACCCGCTGAAAAGTACCCTCTTCGCAGCCCTGACGAGCTCAAAGTGGCCGCCTGGTGGCTTGCAAAGAACGCAAACGCCCTCAACTTACCGGAAAGACGAGATTTAGCCGGTAGGATCCTCGAAAAGGCCGCCGAATACAGTATAAGCCTGCCTGAAGAGATCGAAAAATACGCGGGTCAAGGTGTCGCTGACCTCGAAGTTCTCTCTGACAACCTGATAAAGAGGGCGGAGCTGGTCAAAATATCTAGACTGCACACTCCGGCCAAGCGCCGTAAGACGGCACAGCATCTTGAAGACCTGGTTCAGATCATCAGCGTCACACCGAATGCGAGCTCTTCACCAGAGTCGCTGGACAAGGTGGCAGCTGTTGTTCAGTTCGTGGATAACGAGTACGGACTGAGCAAACACTACGCTGACGGTTACCTCGACGCTCCAGACATCGCCGCATACCCTCTGAGCACCAAGACTGGCGCAGAGATTGAGAAGTACGCCTTTCAGATAGGTACTGATGTTTATGACATCAGAGACTTTGAGAGGCTTAAGATCGCAGACATTATCAACACCCTCGGCAACGAGTATGCCGAGGTAATGAGTAGCGGACTAGCTCTCGATCACGAGAAGATCGCTACTGTTCTCGAGGTAATGAACAACCTCGAACTGGTATTATTCCGAGATATGGCGAAGTCCGCAGGGATTTCTCCTCAGTTTCAAAAAGTGGAGACGATAGATCTCAAAGAACTTTTGAACACCTTATAACGAGCTGGTATAATTTTTCAGAAAAATTTACCAAAACCTTCTATCCGAGTTGACGGGCTATTTATTTGCGCTATAATGCGAATAAGTGTTGTCCTACTCTACGGGCACGTGCTCCCCTCGTCAATGGGATTTTACTCACAGCAAAATGCTGGGACCCAGAGCGTAGCCGGTAACTCCTCTGGGTTTTTTTATGGGTAGTAAAAAAAAAAAAGCGCCACACGGCGCCCTCTTTCATTTCGACGGCTTTGAGATAAAGAGCCGCCAAACGAAGCCATTCGGCTCCGAGAATTGCCACCACTTGGTGGCCTTGACGTCATTGAGTACGCCTACGCGGTCAATGACGTCCGAGGTCAGCTCGCCTAGGGCGGCGATTGCTTCGTCAACGATCTGCTCCTGAGTGGTGCGCGCACCGGCCCAGTCGATCTTATTATCGTTACATATTAGCATTCCGATAAATATATCTTCCATGACTTCTCCTTTTGTTAGGGGGTTTATCTCCAGCATAAAAAAGACAGCCTCGCGCGAGGCTTGTGTTCTCTTACAAGATCACATGTCTTTGTACGGAGACTGATACACAATTATCTGCCAGTTTTATACAGGTTTTTTAACAAACCACACGGAAGGTAAAAAAAGGTAGGCGACAGATAGTCAGTCTGCCGACAGGGGCGAGATCCCCTAACCACCTTTTTTTATCTGCGCCTAGGCGGTAGGCGCAGATGGTTTTTCTAGTCGACTATTATGTAGTCAACTTTGTACCCGCAGAGCCGCGCGGCTCCTATGAATACATTGGTTACTGCTTTTGCGAAAGAGCAAGTCCAGCCCCATGCAGCTTGCGCCGCATGGCCGGCAAATTTGAAGATGCCCATAGCGGCATCCCAAATAAAACCGAGCGCACCGCCGATGGCGCGCACTACTGCAGTGGCCGCTCGTAGCGGCATCCTGACGAATGCTATTTCTAGGGTTCCTAGAAATGTCATTTCGGCCAGATCTGCTGGTTGATCGAAAGCAAACCTCTCGACTATGTCGAAAAGTTCTTTTACCTTTTGTTTGCCGCCGTCTGCCATAGTGGCGGCTTTTTCACCAAGCTCTTTAAGCTTGGTTGTGATTAGGACCGTAAGGTCCGTTTTTTCGTTTTCCATTTTTTTTGTTCCTTTCTTAAAAATGCAAGAAAACTTACCGCGATAGCGATAATCGTAATCTCCTTGCTCATGATTTATTGCCTTAAAATGGGCATTCTTTTAACTCGAAAATGATAGAAAAATTGCAATCCACACTGGATTGCTACACCATACTTATTTGCCGCAAAATAATATGACTTTTTAATTTTCATCCTCTGGAAAGAAATCATCACGGTTAGGTGGTTTTGGTAAGGGAGCCTCCACCAAACCTGACTTACCTTCTTCGATTACTACTGGCGGACAAGCCAGGTCGGCATTACAAGACATGTGCGACGCACAAGACACCGATCCCTCGAACCAAGGTATATCCGCCGACACCGTTGCTGTCGCCGTCAGGCCGCAGATGTCGTATCCGACAGCGACGGCCCCTGACCACTGGCTATGCGCCTTTAGCTCTGGTATCACGAACACATAATCCGGGTACTGGCAATTATGTCTCACGTCGCTCACGTAGACACCCTTGGTCTTGCCGGCGACGTCGTTACCGTCACCATCCTTACACTCTATCTCGACGCTAACCGTCACGTCCATCAGGCTCTGGCTCGTAGGATTGGCTACGCTGAATCCAACTGTAGTCTGTTTGCTACCAGGTATGCACTGTACCTTTACCAGATCGCTCATTCGCTCATTAACTGTCTCGTTATACCTCTCAAGCAGTATGTCGTACGTACCCTTGAGATATTTCAAATATGCTACCTCGTAGTTGTAGTTGTACCTGAGCTGGTTGAGGTCCTCAAACTTCTCGGCGTACTCTGAGCAAGGACAGCACTCTTTACCGTCATGCCTTATCCATACCTCATCAGGCGGCTCCGTGACCAAATCCTCCATGTCCTCAGGTAGGCTCATGGCAGCCGTAGTCACTATGGTCTTGTTATCGCCTGCCAACGAGAAGTTACCTGAAAGACCTGGTGATACGTTGTTGATTGTCCTAACTATCTCACCCCTACCTGTTGGATCGTCCTTTTCGTGAATGATGATATTCACACCAGTGTCGGTATCTACTACCGTTACATCAAGCGGGTCCTCTACCTTGAGCGCCAGGTCCGTACGGCTGGATGTCTCACCTGTCTCTGTATCGTGAAACGTAACCATAAGACCCGGCGTACTGGTGGCCCAGCACCTGGGTACTATTTTCACGCCGGGTGACGGTATATCAGCGCCAGACGGAGTACCCTCGTACTCCGAATATCTCACTGTATTCCGGCAGGACTCGTCAGCGAAGAACCATATCTTGCCGTCCGTAAAGACCAACTCAAGGTCATCGCCCGTATCCAGTATCTCCTCGCCGTTACCGCTAAAGAAGGTCAGCCTGGGCTCGCCTGAGGACCTGGAGATGGCGGCAGAGACGTCGCCTAGGATGTCACCGTCGTATATGAGCTGAATGTCCGAGACGATGCCAGCCAGGCTACAAGGCTCCATGAAGGGATACACGGAGCCGCCCTGGTTCTGGTTTACGCCTACTGCATCTGGCCTCAAGGTGGTCATATTCCGGTAATGTTTAGATTTGTAATCAACTGCTGCATCTCTCTGTCCATGCGCTCCTGGTACTGCCTGATGTCAGCGTTGCCTTGTTGGATCTCGGCTATGCTCTGCGTAATGGCTTTGAGTTCCTCGCAGCCGCAGCACGGGTCACAGCATACCTCATTGATTGTGATACCGCCGGGCTCCTTTTCGAGCTTGAGACAGGGTGTCACAGGTGTTATGTCGATATTGCCGTCTTCGTCAGGCCCTACACCATTGATGAGCCGTATACAGCCTCTACCGCCGGTGTCGTCATTCTGCCTGCTAATAACAACCACAGTGTCACGCTCACCGTCGTCACCGCCAGTCCCGGGGCCGCCAGTGCCACCTGGCCCGCTTGGGCAGTGATCGTCGTCTGTGATGGTTATGCTAATCTTGTCGCCGCCGATAATACAAACATCACCACTGGTGATACGCCTAGTTCTGGTGGGCGTGACAATGGTAATGGAGGTTATTGAGTTGGGGGCATACTGAATGACGTCTGGGTCCAGTTTGGTGCCCGAGTGGTCGAATTGATAGTCACCGACCCAGCAGCACGACCTATCGAAACTACCAAGGGTTATGTGTCCGGCCAGTCCGTGAAAGTCGTTCAGACCGATGACAGGGAACGTCGTGTAGCTAGTGTCTGCGCTCAGCGACGCTGTCCCCACTGGCGAGCCGCCGTAACTGATTACGAGGTTAGCGCCCTCTGGGTATACGGTCAGCCGACTGATGTAGAAGCCGTTGACGTCGATCTCCGACGGAGACGCTGAAATGGCGAGCCTCATCGCGACCAGCAGGTTGTCTGGTAATGCGAAGTCTCCGCCCATCTTGGGGCGTTTAGTGGCGTCGCCGGCCAAGGGGTAACTCCTTACGGCGTTGTGAGCCAGGAACTCTCTATTCAGCGTACCTACTAGCATCAGACCTTAATCACCCTTTCTACCTCGACGGCTGTGTTGTGGATGAGCTTGATTGACCTGAGCAACGAGGTGAGAAGGTCCTCCACTCGCAGCAGGAACGCATTCGCCTCCTCCAGTGTCGGCCGTACACCTTTGACAGCTGCCTTGCGGATGTACGCCTTTCCAGGGGTTACTTCGTTTGCCGGATACTCGAAAAGATCGGACAGCGTGCATACTGTGATGAAGTGATCTCTGGTTTGCGGCTCTTTGTCGATCCGCTGGCTCTGCTGTCGTCTGAACAGGAAGAGCTCGATTGGTATGTCCTGAATGGAGCTCTCTAAGATTTCATACGTGACCAGGTACCCGGTCTCGTTCAGCGCATCCTCTTCGTGAGCCGTTACAGAGTGCTTTACCTTGAACGCAAAATCAATACTCATAACCTCATTATACCTCACCAACTGTACCCAAAGAGCTTGAAGTCCTCGGCGTAGACGTGGTCGATAAACTCCTTCACCGCTGCCGGTATCACCTGCCTGTAATGGGAGTGATCCTCCCTGTACTCCGAGTTAATGCGCGGTAGTCTTCCCATAGGGAGCATATAGTCAAAGTCATAATCTGCCCTAACTTTCAATTCCACCTGCTGTAATATATTCTCAAGACCATCCTCGTAACGGTATATCTCACAGTCGACCTTGCCCTCATTGCGGACCCAGTGGTACATTGGTCGGCATACCTGGTCGGCTATCGGATAGAGACCGGCGAGATGCTCAAGACAAGTAATCCTGCTAGTTCCACAAGTACCTAAGTAGTGCGAGTCGCCCTGCTCCAGCTTCTTCTTCAGGAACCAATAGGCGGACAAAAATCTGTCATACGGGTTACGAACAATGGAGAATACATAGAAATCCCTGAAGTCCGTGTTGGCGCAAGTTCGCAGATTCGCAACCGTCATATGATCAAGGCGCCTATCTACCGTAGATTTGCAACCAGGGAACCGTCTAGGTAGTAGCATACCAGGGCTGTCAAAGAATCTAATGAGACTTGAACCGCCCGTCTTCGGTATGTGGACAAAGATGAACTTGGAATGGTGTGAAATAATCATAACTCTCTACGGCCGTCAGCATCTGCTCCCGGCGGTATAAGGCGAATTCGCGCTTCCGGGAAATACTGCTCTACGAGCTGCGCTACGCGCCCTGCTATGTGATCTACTGACGGATCACCACCGTTGATACCGAACACCGCTGGTCGGATCCTACGAGACCACGACTCCAATAACTGTCCCAAGCTCTCAGGTCGCGACCGAAAGCTGTTAACGCTAACCTCAACGTACTGGAGATCAATTTTCATACTTGGTGCGCCAGTTGGTGGAGGTCCGACGACAGCGTATGGTGGTGGCGAAGGTCCGCCAAAAAGCGGTAACTGGCCGCCCTGGTAACTTGGATCTGGATCCATCAGTTGATTCCTGAAGGCGAAGGTCTCCCACAGCTGTTTACCGTTCGCTTCTCTCTTTAGCGTGTTACTTGAATGTATGATGCTAGCTTGCCCTACTTGCCCAGGCGCATTACCGCGCGACCGCCACTCCGCCAGTGAGACGTCAGGTACCCTGCGTGTCCACGCAAATAGCTCCAGCTGACTATCCACGCGAAAATACTCCGGGAAGTAAATAGAGGCAACTTGATAGGTGAGCTGATCATCCTGAAGCATGTTTCCTACCTCTGGATCATTGACTAGAGTCTCCGCCACACCCGGGCGCGGCTGCCTAGTGGCTATCTCCTCCATTATGTTCAGTGCCAGCGTGATGATGTAGATAAACACATCAATCTGCCCCACAATGAGCCCAGAGTTTAGATGAACACCCTTTTCCTTCAGGGTCGACTTGAACTGTTCATTCCTGTACGGATAGATGTGATCCGGCCACTCGGCGTTAAACAGTAGAGTCCCGCGCTCATATATTCTGTTAGCTTTGCTGAGGATTACATCCACAGGATCTGCAAACATAACATCGCACGAGTCCAACATGAAGACATATTCGATGCCCTCTGCCTGCTTCTGTTTACACAGTTCAAGCAGATTTATCATCTTGTGCCTGTTGAAGTCTTGCCACGTAGCTCCGTAATCCAGCCATGTGATTGGTACGTCTTGCTTCTCGGCAGTGCGTATGAAGGTGTAGCAGCGAACTTCAGGTCGCTGATAAGCGCCTACGGATACAAAAATCGTGTTATCGAGTGTCAGTGTCATGTTAGTCCTTTGCTTGCTAGTATATCTCTTACTCTGCTCAGCGGTATCGAAACACCGCCATCCTTACCCGCAGGGCCTGTCTCTCCTGTAACACCAGTTGCGCCGGTGGCGCCTGGTGGCCCTGTGTTACCGTGACCTGGACCGTACGGGCCAGGTATGCCTTGCTCTCCCTGCGGGCCGGTAGCGCCGGTGGTACCTGTTTCTCCCTTGTCTCCCTTGTCGCCAGTGTCCCCTGTGGATCCCGTTTCACCGGTTGCACCGGTAACTCCTGTGGCTCCTGTCGCACCAGTGTCGCCTTTGTCTCCTTTATCCCCGGTGATGCCTGTAAAGCCGGTAGCGCCAGTGAAGCCGGTAGCGCCGGTATGGCCTGTGGCCCCTGTGGCTCCGGTATTACCTCTTGGGCCGGTAGCGCCAGTGGCGCCCCTTTCGCCGGTTGGGCCGGTGTTACCTCTTGGGCCAGTCTCGCCACGCCCACCAAGCGGCCCGTCTGGGCCCTCTGGGCCTATTGGGCCGCGCAGTCCTGTTGCACCCTCTGGGCCGATAGGACCCATTGGACCAGTTGCGCCCGTGGCGCCTGTGGCTCCTGTGGCCCCGGTATGACCCTGCGGGCCGCCGAGAACTGGTACGAGGATGTCAACAAATTCGCCTGATAACTGACCTGGCTCAGTGCCCCATCGCCACACACTGCCGTCAGTCAAATTGACATAGAGCTGGTTGTGCCGTTTACCAGGATAGTCACGTATACTCTGCTCATCGGGGAGCATGATTATCGCAGAGCAGTTCAGCCGCTTACCGTCATTGGTATCGACCCAGACTACCCCATCAGACGTAACGTTGACCCTCCCAGGTTCAAACTGGAAGTCTTCGATGGGCTGCGTGATGTAGTTGGGCCTGAAGAGCATGCTTCTATTATATTGTTATCGCCTTGAGGTGTCCGAGCTTCATAGTGGTGTCACAGAGGACTGTCTTACCCATGCTCTTGAGGCGGCTACAGAAGTGCAAGTCCTCACTGAGTACCGTGCGATTCTGGTACTCAACGTAGACAAAATACGGATACTGCATTTCATGTAACACGGAGGTTTTTATGAGCGCCGCAGCGAAGCCCACAGCGTCGACTCCGATAACGCCAAGGCCCTCTACACTGTCCTCCGTAAGAAACTTGTAGTGCTTGGCAGCTCGGTCAAACACCGAGATATTAGTCATCTTGTCACCCACTCTCATCAGGGCCCATCCAGCCACCATGTCTGCGTCATGCTTGGCGAGCTGGACCAGTAAGTCAGCCGGGACGATCTGGTCACTGTCGATGTACAGAATATGGGTGTACCCACCGTCAACGGCTCTCACAGCCAGCTTGTTTCTCACAAGGGCGCAGCCGTAACTAGACATATATTCGATGTCAACCGTTGTACCTTCCGGTACGGTTATGCTGTACACAGATTGAAAGCACACCGGCGCAACAAGGCCAGTGTGCGGTATCGCTATCAAGACTCTCATAATGTTCCTTTGTATATCACCCTTGCGGAGGCAATGGTATCGGTAAACCAGAGAACCGGAAGGGACGTGTGCTGTATCTTTTGATTACAGCATCAATATACTCATCGTCGGCTTTACGGTCAAGGAAGCTAGCCAAGTCGCGTATTACCTGCCTACTCTCAGTCATCATGCTGTTGTAATTCCAATCCATAATTGGACAACCAAGCGCCGTAGCCCTCCGTAACACCTCTAGCTTGGCGTCAAAAAGCTCAAGCTGATATGCCGCTACCTTATCCGGTGGCTGGCTGTAACTATCCTGAGCCCCGGCAACTGACTCTGATATCGGGCGCGAGCAATTAAGGAAAGTGAACTCCTTTAGGTGCTCGTCCCCCACAACTGTAAGACCGGCGCAAAGGAATGGGTGCTTTATGCCAGTTGGTATCGGCCGCCAGGTCTCAAAAAAACCGGCTATGAAGGTCGTTATCTTCTCAGAGTCACCTCGCAGCCCCTCCCAGTCGATGGGCTGCCCCATAGCGACAAACGGGCGCAAAGCTGAGTAAATACCGGCGTCCTCGTAACTCACTCCGTACCCGCCCATGCTTATCCTGTTACCAAAATTGATACCAAGAGAATGCACCAGACCGGCAAGAAGTGTCGAGCCGGAGTTATGTGTTCCAAGTATGACTATCTTTTTCATGTTTTTCCTTCCAATGATTGTTATTATCCACTACCGCTACTACCGCCGCCACTACCGCCGCCACTACCGCTACCGCCGCCTAGTTGAATATTCAACCAAAACGACCCCCACACAATAGCTTGTTCTCTGGGTATATTCATGGTGCCGTAACTGCTATTGCCACCCGAATTATACATGCGGTACTCTATCTCTCGCAAACCACTTGACCCTTGTGCAGCTTCCCAGAAAAATTGATGATTACTACATGTACTTATCGAATGCTGGAATGGCCTGCGCGAGTTCGACGTGCTCGAGTAGTTTGTCATGTGTACGGGGTTACCGCCAACCACCCTATAGAGCGCGACCTGAAAACCAGGAGACGGCGCTATACCGTTGAACGCCAAGGTAAAGGTATCAGGACAAGACCCACAGCTTGGCGATGTGTTTACAGTCAACGGGTTTGACGAGGATGGGTTCGTAACAACAGCTCCACCCAGCGATACTGATCTGAGTGAGATCGGCGGTGGGTAGGTTTCATACTCGGCGTAAAGCTGGAACCTTTGAATACCTACCCTGGTCTCAGTAGGACCGCCAGCAAAAGATAAAAGACCGTCAAAATCTAGACGGTAGTACCTGTAAGCAGTAGTTGGGTTTGGTATCAAGAATGGCACTGAGTAGCCGTCTTGAACCTGCTCCCAGTCACCCCTAAACAACTGGGCATCCTGAGCCGTGCGCGTGTCCAGCGTAACCCACGTTGAGTTATCGTTACTACCAAGAAGCCTCCAACCTGCCGGGGCTCGGGCGCCCCATCGTGCTGGTGCAAATGCGTATTTTCTTACGAGCTTATTGTTTTGGCCCAAGTCAACCTGCAACCACTGCCTGGTGCTGGTGGTGGGGGCTGCGTTGCTTATCCACCAGTCGGAGGCCTGAGAGAATGCGCGCCAAGGTAGGTTACTGCTGAATGAACTGGAAGCGGTGGCTACTGATCCGCTAGACGAAGTAAGCACGGGTACTAACGGCTCACGTATGAGGTCCATACTGGGAGTATTAAACCTCGGTATACCTTTCGTTGCGTCTTCTACAACAATAGGACGCGGCATGAACTGGTTAGCCTCGAAAGCCGATAGAAAACAACCCAGGTACTGTAGGTCGTTAAAACCCATAGACCAGCCGGACCAGTCGTCGCGTGCTGTAGGTGGCGACGCAAAAATGTCAGAGATACTAACCGGGGCAATAAAATGAAGGTGCGTTAAAGGTGATGAACTATTATCGTGCACCTGCACCTGAAGGATCCGATTACTCGGACTGTCAGATCGCCAACCACTCTGTGTGAGACTCTCAATCCTGGGAACAAACGTACGTAAGGTATTCCTACTACCATGCGCCTCAATGGCACAGTTATAAGGGCCGTTCGAGCTCAATCCAGTCGTCAGTCTCTTTCTGATGCCTTGCACGGGCCAGAACTCAGAGTTAACGCCATCCTCTCTGTGTATGATGAAGTTGTACTCAACATCAACCTCGTAAAGCAGTGTCTCCACCTCAAGTAGTCGCCTAGTGGCTACCTGTACCGGTATTTTGCCTGGTATAGGCATTATCCGCCAGCGCTCAGCTTCTGCCAGACCGCTCCAACTTGTATGCCAGGTTCCGTGCGGAAACAAATCCTGCGGCTTTCCAGTTATGCACTGACAACCATTCCACCACGCTCCAGCGTGACAACCTACTATTTCTTGAGGTGTAGCCATCTATTTTTCTCCTAAGGAGTATTCATTATCATCCTGTGCGGTTGTACCCAGTAGCCATCCACGCCGCTAAAAGGTATTACAGAAATGGTAAACAAACCTACAAACGGCGATCCGCAAATACCATTTGCTATTGTTCCTCGCAGCACTAACTGCCCCGCGTCTAGTGGGCTGATAACATTACCTGTTATTATAGCACCGACAGCGGACGTATTGTCCACGGTCCACACTATGCTTTTGTTCGACGCCTCCGGGGGGTTAACCGTTGCGTTAATGACATAAGACATGTCAGTGAGGCCAGACGGGTCTATGAACAAAGCTGTCGGAACCCCTGAAATACCTGATACAGGTGTACACGGACCGTTAACGCAGATGCACCCGTCACAGCAGGCACACCCGCCAGACCCGCCTCCTGTTATGCTCAAAATGGCGTTCGCCAAATTCGAGCTGTTTGCCAACTGAGGTACGTTACCCCCTTTGTAATCGACCGCAACGTAAGCGTTAGCGATGTTATCCTTAACACCCTGTATGGCGTTATTCAGATTAGGCGGTAGGTTTGACATTATATTTTTGCAATTTCAGTAGCCAGCTCTTCAAATGCACTGTTGATAGCTTTACGGACAGCGCCCTCGGTAGGAATAGCTGTATCACTGCCTGTCGACCCGACAGACGTAACGATAGGTACAGAGTTACGCTGAAGCGCGTCCAACATCTCTTGAAAGCCTTCCTCATTCAAAAATTCTTCTGGTTGACTCATGGTAGCCCCGCTGTTGTAAGCATTGATTTTACTTTATTGACCGGTATAGGTATCCCTCCGCCAGTGCCCGTTCCAGTAGCACCAGTAATACCTTGCGGACCTGTCGCCCCTTGTGGGCCTGCTGGGCCTTGAAGGCCTGTTGCTCCAGTTGCGCCTGTAACTCCCTGCAGACCTTGTGGGCCGGTAGCTCCTGTAACTCCGACTCCGCCGGGCATACTCACTCCAGTAGCGCCCTGGGGCCCTGTGGCGCCCTGCGGACCGGTCGCTCCCGTTGCTCCGACTGCACCTATTCCCGTAGCGCCTTGCGGGCCAGTGGCCCCTGTCGCGCCGGGTGTACCTACTCCAGCGATCCCCTGCGGTCCAGTAGCTCCTGTAGCGCCTGTGGCGCCCGGAGCACCGGGAACACCTACGCCGGTTGCTCCTTGACTACCGGGCGTACCCGGCAAACCAGCCTCTCCTTGAGGCCCTGTGGCACCTGCGACCCCTTGCGAGCCAGTTGCTCCAGTGGCGCCTCTCTCACCAGTCGGACCGGTTGCACCTGTTATACCGACCCCTGGAGTACCGGGCAGGCCTTGTGGGCCTGTGGCGCCAGTCGCACCTGCGGCTCCTTGCAATCCTGTAGCTCCGGTAGCGCCAATTCCACCAGGTGTACCAGGAGTCCCCGCACTCCCAGTAACTCCGGTTGATCCTGTTGCTCCTGTGACGCCGACCACGCCGTTAGCGCCCGTTGCTCCGATAGGTCCAGTCGCTCCAGTAGCTCCTGCAGCGCCTGTATTGCCAGTTGCTCCAACGCCTCCTGTAGGCCCGGTATTTCCTGTTGCCCCAGTTGGTCCAGTAGGTCCAGTAAGTCCAATAAGTCCTGCTTGACCAGTCGCGCCTGTTTCGCCCTTCTCACCAGTCGCTCCAGTCGCCCCAATAAGCCCTGTAGATCCTGTTTCACCTGTCACCCCCGTGTTGCCGGTGACGCCAGTGGCGCCAGTTACTCCATCCTTACCTGCTTCCCCTGCAGCGCCTGTTGCTCCTGTATTACCTGTTGCTCCTGTGATACCTTGAGAGCCCGTCGCACCCTGCGGTCCAACATCACCTCGCGGCCCTTGAAACTCCACACCATCGCCATCGGCGGGAAACGAAGCCCCTGTCCAAATGTACAATCTCCCGTCAGCTTTATTCAGATAGCCCTTACCTGCATCAGAAAGCCCCAGATTGGACGGTAGCGCGCTCCACGTGGCTACCTCACCTGCGATGGTAATGCCCTCTCCTGCGGCCCCTGTGGCTCCTGTATCGCCCTTTGCTCCAGTTGGGCCTGTGCTACCTGTAGCCCCTGCGACGCCTGCTTGACCAGTCGCTCCAGTGTTTCCTTGGCTTCCAGTAGCGCCAGTTGATCCTGCTTGGCCTGCCTGCCCTGTAGCGCCCGTCGCACCAGCAACTCCCGTAGCTCCTGTGGCTCCAACTCCTCCTGTATTACCGACCGCCCCTGTTGCGCCGGTTGCCCCAGTTGGGCCCGCAGCCCCGGTATGTCCGGTGCTCCCTGTCGCACCATCTTCTCCTTTAGCGCCCGTAGCTCCGGTAATCCCGGTTGCGCCGGCAACGCCATCTGCCCCTCTTTCACCAGTTGCCCCTGTCTCACCTGTCGCTCCTTTCTCACCGGCAACACCGTCCTGACCCGTAGCGCCCTGCGGACCGGTCGCTCCTTGCGGGCCGATTACACCTGTAGCGCCGGCTACGCCTGCGGCACCTGTCGCACCAGTGGCTCCAGTTACGCCTTGCGTCCCATCCACACCAGTAGCGCCGGTCACGCCAGTTATTCCAATCTCGCCTCTCTCACCAGTGGCTCCGGTGGCGCCAGTAGATCCTGCGTCTCCTTGTGGGCCTGTGGCCCCGACCTCTCCTCTTTCGCCTTTCTCACCAGTGGCGCCCTTCTCACCCGGCTCTCCCGGTACTCCGGGCTCACCTTGAAACTGCGCACCATCACTCCAGCTGGCTCCGTCCCAAATGTACAACAGGCCGTTTGCCTTGACCAAGTAGCCGTTACCAGCGTCTTCAGGCCCAAGACCCGTAGGTAGATCGCCTATTGTGTCAACTGAGCCAGCTATGGCGATACCTGTACCGGCTGGGCCAGTTGCGCCCGTGGCGCCTTGGGCCCCATCGGCACCGATATGCCCGTCTGCTCCAGTAGCCCCTTGAGGACCGGTAGCTCCTGTAGCGCCGGCTGGACCGGTTGCACCGGTAGTACCTGCTGCGCCCGCTTGACCTGTAACACCAGTGGCTCCGACAACGCCATCAACTCCTCGCGCGCCCGTGGCCCCTGTTGCGCCCGTGGCGCCTTGTGGGCCAGTTGCGCCGGTAGATCCAGTTCCGCCGCCGAGTTCACTGAGAACCTGCTGTACGACGCTCCACACCTCTGTCGAGGTCACAAGCTGCGGTATGTTGCTCAGATCCTTGAAGCTACCAGACCTAGCCACCTCGCTAAGATTGTCCACCTCTGTCTGGAGGGAACTGATGTTACTTAATGCCGTTAGGTATTCCGGCTTAATCTCAACAGTCAGGTCAAACCCTGAGCCTGTCACGGCAAGAGTGTCGGAGGTTATGTTGGTGGCTGTATCCCTTTGCGCCTCGGCCACCTTTTGCAGCTCCTGAAAGAGTGTGCGGCCTTGTGCGGCAGAAAGAACGTGAGATGCTGAGGTTGACGTGAGATTGTCAACAATGTGAGACCTGTACAGGACGTTCTCAACACTGGTCTTCGACGCGAACCTCGCGTCTGCCTCAGATTTGGAGTAGCCGTCAGCGTCGGATCCGATAACTACGCCGAACAGCGAGCTGTCCCAGATACCTTCCGCAGTGGTCTTGACCCTTACGTGCAGCAACGGGATGACGTGGTCACCATCAGCGCTGAAATTACCGTGCTCATCAGCGCGAACAAATACCCTGGATAACGGTAGAATCATTACGAGTTCTGGCGGAAACGGACAATAATGGCTGCGATGTTGGCGATCTGGGCCAATACCACTATTATAGCAAGCACAGAGGTTGGACTTTCAGCTTGCACCACTTCCAACGCCTCAGCAGCATTGCGTGCAACATCTGGGTTCCTACGTTGCTGTATTTTGGCCCTAATCCGCTCGCGTATGGTCTGCTGGTTGATCTGGCTGTCGTCCATCCTAATTGGCGTAATCGTTCCGCCATTGATATCCACCAGGCTCCTTGGATTTGTCCACAACTGGTTCAGGCCGTCGAAAAACACATCAAAAAGGATAGTGTTGGACAACACCTGGTCGAACATGGATTTGAACCCCTTTTCGATGCCAAGGTTTGTTTGCTGGACGATAAACACGAATAAATCACGATTTACCGTCATGAATTCACGAACCTGAAATTTGTCCATCCAGTTAACGGGTATCTTCTTGAAAATGAACCGGATACCCCAGGCCACAATTTGTCTTCTGATTGCGTCAAGCATTGCTAGTTATCGAGGTTAAGTGTATATTCATTTTATCATGAAGGTACAAGCAGTAGACTCACAAGGGAACACCCACAAGGGGGACAAGATCAAAAGCCTCTTCATCACGGAAGACTGCGGAGCTCCTCTAGCCATCATAAAGGAGACCATCATCGGAAACGTGGTGAACTACCGAATTATGACACCCGGTGATGACGAGTTTACACAGATTGCTGCGGCGATGGGGTACGATATCCGAGTAACTAAAACGAGTTAGCCATTGACTTGTATCGTTTGATGTCCACGTGCACCTGGTTCTGGTCCGCAAAAAAGCATATTGTATTCGACGTCGCAAACGGCGGTACATCAAAATGAAGCTCCTCTTTAGCTGCGCCAGCTGTCTTTCTCATTCGCCTGACAAGTCCATTACCCTCGTGTATTTCAGGCACCAATAGGTCGCCAACCATCATAAAGTCGCTCACGAACATACCGTGCGGCAACGTCCGCTGGATAGCCTCTATCACCATGGATCCGGGCAGAACATTCATAAACCCTGTCTGATTGATGACGGTCGCTGCCGCTGAGGACAAGGCGTGCCGGACCGGCTCTGTTTGCCCTTGCTGCACGACCACGGAGAACGAGACCGTGACCTCACACGGAGTCGCCGCCTTGACCAACAGATCCCCCATGACAGGTACGTTACGTGGGTTGGCGCAGAACGCTTGGATTGGGGCAATATTCGGCTGGAAGGAATAGGTGATGGAGTATTCGTCCGTATCGCCCTCTGCTTTCTCATCCACGAAGTCCAGCAAAATAGTCTGGTACGCGGAGAACGCACCCTCTTGGTAGTTCACAACGTCTGGCACATACCGCGACCCGGTAAGGTCGATACTGCGGGACTCGTGAACTACCTCCAACGAGGAGCCGCCATCCCGCCGCCTGACGGACTTGATCTCGTACGCGGCCGGAGCGGCCTCGCGCGAGAGTGCACACCGGAACACATTAGTCCCCGGTACGCGCCTAGCCGTTTGCACTATCTCGCGCACCATCATCGGGCCGACAGTCCGTACATAGATGTCACCTCGGCCGCCCTGTGAGATACCGAACAAGCCGTGCTTATCGCGGACTGACTCGATGTCACCAGCTCCCACGATACTCACATTCCGCAACCCCGTGTCCGGGAGGGTCATCAATTGCGCAGCAATGTTTGACCGGCTGGTCATTACGGTTGAGGTGATGCCGTTGAGCATCTGCGGCACCAAAGTAGCCAGCGTATCTTCCTCGACGCCGCCAACGAACTGCTCAACCACCACAGCGCCAATGAGGTGCCGGTTAAGGACGTTGGCCGGCACCAGCGGCGTCCCGGCCGTTAGGTTGGCTGCTGGCGAGATAACATCGCTGGTCATCTCTATCGTGGCCTCGTATGTGTTGTCATCCAACTTCTTCAGCGCCTGGTCGTTGGTAGCGTACACGATGCGCCCAGTGGGTGAAATGTTGCAGACACGGGTTGGCCTGAAAATGAGGCCGTTAGCGGTGAAGGTATCGTTGTAGGCGAAGGAGTAGGAGGTATCTGTTTTGAACAGCAGTCGGACGAGCCCTATGCTCTTTTTACCGGATTTTCGTACGATTCGATAGTTCTCCAGAAACATCTCCAGGTACGGGTAATTGACCGGATCAGCACTGGTGTCGTCAATAAGCTGGGCAATCTGGGTATGACGACGCCATTGGTCGATGCTGTCGATTACTGCCTGGCTGAAGATTGCGGCCGGCCCGGCCACGGTGGAGCCGTAGATACCGTACTGAAGCTCGAGGTCTGGGGAGATAGCATGCCAGACAGACCGCAGAAAACTCTTCCTGTCGGCGGTTACCTCGGGGTCGGTGGCCATATAGTCTGGCCTCACAAAATCTTGTACAGTTGTTATTTCACTCATAGGAGAATGGGGATATCGGTACGACAAAAACCAGCGGCTTGTCAGATCTAGTAAGTATCTCAAAACGCAGAGCAAGTATGTCCTCTTCTATACTCACACCCGAGCACTTCGCGTCCGCAAAGGTCGCCTCAGGAGGGCTACCAGGAGCGTTCTCGAATCTCATCTGAGCGCGCAGGTCGGATAGCGCGGTATTCACCTCGTTCCGTATGTAGCCGAGCTCAGACGTATGTATAGACCCGATTAGGTCTACTATATTACAGCCGGCCTCTGGGTCAGTTCGGTCAGACCCCTTCTTCGTGAGCAGTAGCTGGGTAAACCTCGCAACAAGTTTAGAGGCGCCAAAATTGACCATCGGCACGGAACTAAAACCCCATAGGAGCTTTTTATCCCTGAGCTCATCCCCGTGTCCGTATGATGCAATGTTATAAGTGTCCATTACTCTGCTATGTGCTTTTTAGCGTTTTCGAGGAATACGGTCGTATATTCCTCCAGGATTGACGGAGAGTTATTAGGCTCCAGAGCTCCTTCAGCCAGATTACGCATATTGTACCAGGCCTTAGCGAAGTGATGGGCAGGCTTCATGCGTCTGAAATTAGCGGCCATTTCAAACTGAGCCACAAGGTCGTTAGCAACTGAAAGCACCATTAAATCAGGAGCGCGCCCAATCTTACCATCAGCGTCGATCATGTCTTGGAGCTTTTCTGTAAATACCTCTCTGTCGATCTTAAACTCGTCATCAAAGATTAACTCGTCCTCCTCAAACGATGATCCATCAGCGCCGCCGCCTGGTTTTATTCGTAGCCAATTAAGTAATCCCGTACTCGATTGGCCGTGTAGTTGACCGCCCTTTAAGTACCTCACCACCTCGCGTATAGTATTTTGCAGCGGCGTCAGGTCTGGGCTTATCGACTTAGTATTTATCGGTCCTCTTTGTAAATTACTCATTCGTAGATTGGCCTCCCAGTGAACGCCTCTATATCTTCGTAGTATGGGTTCTTATTCCAATCTACTTTGTCGTCGTCGTCTTTTATTAGTTTCAAGTTCTCCTCCGGCATATCGTCATCCGGCGAAGTAAACACGTCCACGCATTTCAGTACCAGAGTGGTTTGAGCTGTATTGTTCGGCCGCCCTATAGTGTGCGTAAAAGACCTAATAATTCCACTGTAGTAGAGTTTATGTCTCGAGTCTTGGATGCAAATAGGCGCACCGACACACATGTTGATGTCGAACGGCATTACAACCTGCACTGTTTTGCTATTAGATTTTAGCTCGTAATGTAGCGCACGTGTTAGGTTGGCAAGCGCTGCGTTCTCGTCAGTATCTACCTTGATATCACTTGGCGGCTCAAATACTTGGTCCCCGCCGTCGCCTTGACTGGCAGCAACTAGACCACCAGGTAAAACCCATCTCCCCTCCACGTTATTCCCTAGCCCGCTGTTATACCACTCCGGCAGGTCAAACAGAGTTAGACTACCCATGGTAATATTCTCACTATCCGCCATCAATGTCTTATCAAGATACACGTGTGCCCAGGGGGCATCCTCGTCAGGATCGTTGCCAGAGTTCTGTGTTGCCTGCGTACCGTCGCCACCGGCAGGCACAGCGTGCTTGTAACTAACTACGCTCCCTACGATTTCCCTGGCGAACGACTTGGTGGAGGTAATCTGCGTGCTATGTGTAAGCGGTGGTCTGGGTTTAGTAGCAAACTCCCATGTCCGCGTCCGATAGCGAGTAGCCTCCATAGTTACGCTATTTGCTGTACACACTAAAGTCAAGACTAATGAGGCGCATGTCTGAGCTAGGCACTGATAGTATGTGGTCGCATTCGCTGCTCCATCCACGTACCTCTCCATGAGCGTATAAAACGCAGCGTCTACATTATTTCCTCCGTTTGCTTTATCTCCAGTGTTCTTATCTGTAAACTTTGGATTAGTTTTATACTGCTCTTTAAGCCTTCTCCATCGAATACCTATGTATATCAACATATCCCTAACAAACGCTATGTTCCTGTTAGAGATTTGGAGTACCTCTGGAGTAGCAAAAAACACGGTAGGATAGGCATTCCAGATATTAGTCTCCTGAACAAGAAAGTTCAGTACCGACGGCATCAGCTCCACCTCCACCGTGCCGTCATTCATCTCAAAGTGTTTTCGTATGTCATCGCACGCCGGCTCTAAAATCTCTCGATCAGAGCCTTGTCCCTCTCCGGCGACATCCCTAATACCGCCGTCTCGTAGGCACGGGCTAAACGTGCTGTCTGCTGATTGTGTGTTTATAAACGCGTTATGAATTATCGTGTTATCTAAGATGGTTACCCAGTGCTGACACTTCATGATCAAACTTTCCTGCTCGTACGCGACGCGCATGAAGTCATTACTGTTGGTGATACCTTTGAAGATGGGTTTCCACCTGAATCTATTTTCATCTATTAGATCTGTGTCCTGCACTAGCTCCCTATACCACAAGATGACACCTTCGGACTCTAGTTTTTCCTCGTTTTCTTGGTCTACCGTGCGCTGCCTAGCGCTATTAAGTCCTTGCACTGGTTCAAACGTGTAGTGCTCAGTGGTCAGGTCGCCAGTCAGATCTGTCCTACCGGACATGTTAGTCAAATACTCTCCTATCGGCAGTGAGATGTCACACGTAGGAGGTTGGTTCTCATTGCAGTTAAGCGTAAAAGATATAACCGGAAAAATCTTATCGGGACCAGGTGGTGGGTATTGTCCCCTACCTCCCAACTGCGTTGGTACTATCAGATCGTCTAGCGACGGCAGAAACTCTACGTAGGCATCAAACGCTCGTAGATAAGTCCTATCCACGATGCCTCTTACTTTCTCGAACGCGCTTCCACCAATCCCTATTGACACTACTCAATTGCAATAAAAGTTAGTACAAAATCAAACCGCCTACTACCGTCAGTGTTAGCGCTGACAGTTAGGTTCATCTGTGTTAGAATCCCAACGTAATTTAGGTACGTACCGCCTAGGGTATCATACGTGGTGATTACTACCTGATCCTTCAGCTCCTTATCGAGCTTGAGCTTAAAATCTTCATAGAACTCTACAATAGCTTTTAACGGCTCAGCCCCAGTAAAGGATATACCGGTTCCGCCAGACTCGTCCACACCGGTGCCTTCTGCATCACAGTACAGGTGATCGTACGCCATGCCGTTCAACGTGTATGACGTCGGCTTATCGCCGAAATAGTTCAAGTAGAGATGCCCGCTGATTGTTGGCTCTGGTTGGCACGCCACCGACTTGTCGTGAGTTATACTACTTATCAGGACAGCCGCAAGAAGATCGTCCGCTTTCTTACCATCATTCCTCTTTATCCGTATCTTACCTATGTCTTTTGTGTCTTTGCCTGTCTCTACGTACCTTATAAGCTTAGAGACTCCTAATACAGAGTCGTCGGTACTTTTATAAGCTCTGAATATGTTTTGACTAGGCATTACAGCATTGAAGTATCTAATTGCGCACTTGGCGCATTCAACGTAACATTTCCTTCTAAGTTCACTATGCGAGCGTACAGCTTAAGCTCGCTAGCTTCCTTGTCCTTGCCCTCTTTCGATTTCTTACCGTCCTCCATAACAACTGCGATAGCTCTGGACATCTGCGACATAGCGCCTCCGACCCTAGACGCAACATTACTAGGCGTTGGGAGAATAGATCCTGCGGCAGGTCTCACCTGACTCGTTACGGCTTCTTGGTATCGCTGGGCCCTAGCGCTCGCTTGTGTTGGGGTGCTTTCTGCGTCGCTACCTGATGCTCGAGGTGAGTCGCTACCGATCTCAATAGTCTTACCGTTGATTTTACAGGTATTGGCCGTAATGCTGAGTACGTCAACCTTTTTATCGCCGCCGCCGAATAACGATTTAATCCCTCCCCAAGCTTTACCTGCAGCCGCCTTAGCCCACCTAGTAGGTGCAGTTACTACGTTCCCGACAGCCTGCGCACCGGACTTAATGCCACTCCAGACTCTACTGGCACCAGACTTTATTCCACTCCAGGCTTTTTTGAACGGCGACGCGATTGCGCTGCCTACTCGACTGGCACCTGATTTTACTCCGCTCCACGTTTTCTTCGCAGCCGCTTTAGCCCACCGGGTAGGTGCAGTTACAGTGTTATAAGTAGCCGTTTTAGTTTTGTTCCACGCCTGTTTGGTTGCGTCTCTAGTCCTGCTCCACGTGGACTTTGCGAAACTCTTAGTGTTACTCCAGGACTGTTTCGCAAAATCCCTTGCCCTTCTGAACGGAGTCGCTATAGCGTTACCTACTGCTTGGGCGCCGGATTTTATACCGCCCCAAGCTTTGCTGACACCCGACTTAGCGTTAGACCAGGCAGCCTTCGTTCTAGACGCTATACCAGACCCTATACCTCTCACAAAGTTGCCAGGAGCCGCCATTGCGCTCCTTGTAGCGCTAGCAACACTGCTACCAAAGGATTTAACCCGAGATAGCGCTCCTCCGCCAAGAGATTTTAACCTGCTCATCACACCTCTACCTAGGGACGACATCCTCCCCCCTAAACCCCTCATTCGATCCATCAGGCTCGGTCCGCCGCCACCAGACACCTTCCCATTCAAGTGCACGGTATTTGCGTTGATGGTCATAGAGTCAACAGACTTATCCGCTTTACCTTTTGAGGCTTGTTCAGATGTTGCTTTTTCTTCCGCTGCATCAGCTACGCCTTTCTTTAGGGCCGCATCGCCTTCGATTGCCGCCTCTCCTTCCGCAGCCGGCACACTCGCCGTTTCTGTTGATCTTGCTGGCGTCGAGACTGCACCGCCTGCTCGACTTACTTCTGCCGCAAAGCGAGCTGCGCGCGGTGAAACACTGCCACCCTCTGTAGCTGCGCTCACTGCTGAGGCAGACTCTTCTGCTGCTCCTTGTGACACGTCGGCTCCCATTGCCGCAGCTCTGTCCCCAAACGTAGACGACCCGCCACTAGCAGCCGCTGCTCGCTCTCGGCGCCTTTCCCTGGCTTCAGATAACGTACGACCTACTCCCCTTACACTGTTTATGACTTCCGCAGTGCCTGCGGCCGCCCCTCTGAAAGGTGAGGAAATTGCACTCCATAATCCACTACCAACGCCTCCTAGTATGCTACCCGCTCCGCGCAATAAACCGCCACCGACATTGCCTATAGCGCGTAACGGCGCCATGCCAATCTGACCGAGTCCTCTTACCGTACCGCCCACTGCTGTGGTCGCGCCTCGCCACAGACCGCCAAGAACGTTACCCTGGCGCATCTCACTCCAAGCGGTACCGATACCCCTAAACGGTGAAGCCAGCACGTTTCCGATACCTCCTGCAATTCCACCGACAAGACTACCAACACCTCGCCCTACCCCGCCGATCACATTACCGGCCCCACGAAGTAAACCACCGCTTATTTGCCCAACACCACTAGCAAGGCCGCGACCTATAGTGCTTATAGCTCGTAAGTTGCCGCGTAATAAGCCGCCACCTATACCAGCAGCCGCGCGAACAGCCAAACCTCCCCTAGAGTCGGCTATCCTCTGACCGATAGACCGCATAAAACCACCTACGCCACCACCTGAGCCGCCTGCGGCTTGGGTTTCGCTAGGCGATTCGTCAGCAGAGTCTTCCGCCTCTTGCTCAACTTGTGCTTTTTCCTCTACCGCATCAGGTGCTTCACTGTCACTACCGCCCTCGTCACCAGCTTTACCTCGTCGTCGTCCGAGAAAATCACGAACACCGCCAACCGCCGACTCGAGCTGCTCAGGAGATACCTCACCAGCCACTTCAGCTGCGCCGCCGAGCACTCTCGCCGCTAGTGTCGATCTGCCTTTACCTCCTCTTACTCTCACTCTACCTCTACCTCTACCTTTACCCTTAGATAAAGCACCTAGAATGGTTTCTCCGTGCTCGCCTAGGAAGTCACCGACAGCACCGAAAAACCCACCTTTTTTCTTTTCACCGTCGGTTGTAGCGGCTTCTGCTTGTTCTGCCTCGGCCCTGGACGTAGATCGAGCTGTACTGGCGGCAGCGATTTCTCGGGCTCCCTGAGCAGCGCTGGCCCCTATGCCACCCATCGCTCTAAACGGCGAGGACAGTACATTCCAAGCACCACGCCCCACCCCGCCGACCAAACTACCGATACCGCGAGCTATGCCGCCCACTGCGCCACCGACGCCGCGTACGGCTCCGCCTACAAGGGTACCGACACCCCTAGCTGTTCCACCAATCGCACCGCCTACTCCACGCAACAAACCCATACCAACGCTACCAACACCGCGTGCAACCCCACCTACGATGCTGCCGACGCCCCTAGCGGTTCCGCCCACTACGCTACCGACACCGCGAAGTAACCCCATACCCACATGACCTACAGCTCGTAACGGTGCCATAGTTACTCGCCCTACACCTCTTGCAAGACCACCCACTGTAGTTGTCGCCCCACGCCATAAGCCGCCAAGAATATTGCCTTGACGCATTTCGCTCCAAGCAGTACCTATTCCTCTGAATGGTGAAGAAACTATATCGCTCAGCCCGCCAGCCACGCCGCCCACTAAGCTACCTACACCTCGCGCAACTCCCATCCCTACGTTACCAACGCCGCCGAGTACACCACCCGCAATGCGCCCAACACCGCCAACAGTGCCGCCGACTACATTGCCGACACCTCGTAGCGCGCCCATGCCGATACCACCAACGCCGCCGAGTACGCCTCCAACTGCCTGACCAATACCTCGCGCTGTGCCCCCAACTATACTACCTACGCCGCGTATCGCTCCCATACCGACGTTTCCTATCGCCCGAGCTGGCGCCATCAGCATCTGCGCGACACCTCTGTTCGATCTTCGCTGAGAGTCTGCCAAGGATTGCAAGATGCCAGACCCAGCTCTTTGGACTCCACCGATTACTGTAGGCCCGTCCGTAGCGCTGGTTGCGTCTGTAACAGTCTCTGTCTCCGCAGGTTGCGTCTCCGCATCAACCTCAGCTCTATCTGCGGCCGCAGGCGCCTGCGCAGCGGCCTCACGAAGAACTCGATTTCGCTTCGCCTCCTCGGCCGATCTGGGTGCCCCGATCCTCGAAGGAGTGCTTTCGGCTGGGGCTTCCGTTGGTGACTCGCTAGTTGCGCCGTCGCCGCCTGAGGCCGAGCCTACGTTTTCGGCGCTTGCCGCGCCGCCAGCCTTAGCTACTACAGCATCGTAAGCGGCTTTTCGACTTGCCGCTTTACTCTGCGCTGATGCTCTACTTTTTGACACGGGCTCTGTAGCATCCGGTTCAACCTCGGCAGGCTTCTCAGGCTCTGGCGTATCCGTCTCGCCCTTTGCTGTAGCCGCTGCGTACATCCCAGCCACGTCCCTCCTGCCACCTGCTACGGAGGTCTTTTTAGGCGTCTCGGGCCTAGTTACGACCTCGGTAGACGGTGAGTCCTCTTGCGCCGAAGCTGCCTCAGATGTATCCTTGCTGCCACTAATACCGCTAACTCCAGGTTTGCCGAAAGTTTTTTTGACCTCGCTAAGCGCGGCGCTTACTGTCTCCGCGTTAACGCCTAAGTCTTTAGCGACCTCATACGCTGTCTTACTGGTTTTTTGCTGATCACCAGCAACACCGCCCGAAGTACCAATAGAGGAAGCGGTGCTCTCGACATCTAACTTACCTGGCAAAACCTGCGCCCTCAACGGTGAGGTCCCCTTACCGCCCTTACCGCTGCCAAATATGCTTCTCAGTATGCGTCGGAAGAATCCCGGTTTCTCCGCCTCAGGCTTAGCGTCCTCGACGGCCTGCGAATCCGCAGCAGCTTGCTCCTGTAACGCCGGCATACTGGGTCCGGGCTCCTGCCCGATTGCTGTAGTCTGGCCTGTCTCCGCCCTAGCTAAGTCGGCATGTGTCATAGACTGGCGACGCATATCGTGCATCACCTTTCCAACATCGCCGCCCGCACCTCGCCTATGCGAATCAGCCCGCAGCGACGCAACCAGCGACCCTACTCCGTCACCGCGAACACCGCCAGAGAGGTCTACTCCCATCTCAGCGAAATCTTGCTTAATGCTATCAGGCATCTTACTCACAGCAGCCTGAAACATCTCTTCGTTACCGGACTCCATCGCCGTCACCAGGTTACCGAGATTTACAGAGGTTTCATCGTTTCGCGCTCGAGTGCTTCCGTAGATGTAGTCTAAGGCTTGCTTATTCTCCATAATAACCCGGTTACGCTTCATCTCCGCAGGCGTCCTACCTCTCGTAACGCGATCATTCTGGGCATTGGCCATGTTCTGCACAGTCTGCATCGCGTCTGCGTTATTCATCACCATCATGCTGTTGTAAGCTACGTCGCCCAGGCCTACCTCTAACATATTGAAACTGATATCCCTACCCTGCGATTGGGCAGACTGCTGCAAGCTGGCAATAATTTGCTTATCCGTTCTACGCTCACCGCGCATAAGCGCTGCCATTGCCGGGTCTTTGAAGTTTCCTGTTTTTACCTCCTCCTCGGACACCAAACCATGCTGCATAGCTAGCCCGAGTACGTTCTTCATGTCAGAGTCCATGGCTTGCATGGTTCTTTTTTGAGAGTACGCTGACTTTTCCTCCATACTTGACTGACCAATCACACCGCGATTCATGTCAGCAACGGCGCTTACTCTGGCGCCATTTTTACCCTCAAAGGTACTCATCTCGGCCAGCTCTTTACCGATCATTTGGGTAAGCGACCCGGCGTGTCTCGCCAGTGAGCTACCCTGTACCGAAGACGACACGCCCTGCTGGATGTTCATTATGTCTTCAGTGTTGAAACCGCGGGCGGAGTATTGCATGGTTCGCATAAAATCTGCGAACTGGTCAGCCGTAGTTTGCTGGTTATCAAGGTTTTTGGTACTCGAACTATGACCAGCAAACCTTGATAGAACAGCCTCTATCTCTGCAGAACCCATTTGACCGGCACCCGGTACGCCAGCCACAGTGAGCACCGATTTCATCTCGCGCTCTATATCGTGCTTCTGTGATATTTTCTCTTGCAAGTTAGCGCTGTCGTGACCAGCTACATAACCCTCAGCCTCATAGACCTCCTTGAACTCTTTGTTAGTTTCAAAAAGGTTTTTTACCTCTTTGAGATGTTTTTTAGTCTTATCGTTGATCTCTGCGATCATCTTGGTCTCTTGATCCCACAGACGACCAGCCTCAGCGGCGTCACCTCGTTGAGATGCCTGCTCAGCGGCTTTTCTTACTCTATCAGCAGAAGCCTGCATGGTGCCGATATCGCGTTCGGCATTCTTCATCAGGTTCTCATACTCCTTAAACCCTTGCCTGGCGTTTCTAGCGTCAAACCGTTGACCAGGATTCTGTTCTTCAAAGCGCTGACCTACCTTAGTGGCCTGGTTTATAAAGTTCTGCTCGCCAGATATGATTCGACCACTAGCGTCTGCGCGAGACTTCTGCATCTGACCACCAGCATCTCGAAAGGCGTTCATCTGCACCTGCGCATTGTGGGCATTCGAGAACGCATTTTCAAAATGTGAATCTAATGTCTGAGGACCGATGTCTCCAGAGCGCATCAGGCTCTTCTGGTACTGCTGCATCTGTCTATAGGTCGGCCCATTAGGGTCGTCCTTAAACATGTTGCCGTAGTTCTCAGATAGTATTCTTGTGTAATTTGTATTATCTAGAACCTCCCTACCGTACTCGTCTTGATGGCCCATCATATCCCGCAGGTGGCTCCTGAAGGCCACGGACTTACTTCCTTTGGGACCTGCGATAGCGTGCTTTACATCCTCTGGGATGAAGTCGCTCATCGGACCTTGAGCTAGGTGTTGGTTTAGGAACCTAGTAGTGGTTTTTGTGAGCCTTGGATCGAGGCCGAGACCTTGGACAAAGTTGCCAACGTTAGCAAATTCATCCATGTTTGAAGCTTGCCAAGCTTTGCCTGCAGCTTGGTTGGCCCGTTGGACTTTATTGAAGTCCTCGCCAACGAGATCACCCATTGTCTGGTTATTAAAGAACCCGGACATACCGCCACCGCCCGGGCTAGCAGCCAGCATAATGCGTTCCAGCACGCCAGCAGATGGCATATCCCATCTAGCATCTCTAGACCCACCAAACATATGTGTTACGTAAATAAGTAGTTGTACATATCTGCCATCTCTCTAAAACCTTCCGGTACGTCATCCTCTGTATCATCGGGTTTTATGCCTGTCATCGCGGCATATGCTCCTTTGTAGTTGCTGAAGAAAGATTCGTCATTAGTTTTGAAGCTCTCTTGCGTATATTTCCCAATGCCGGTTATCATCGCATACACGGCACTATAGAACATATTCAGCATCGCCACCTTCTCATTTACCTGCTTACGATATAGTTTGACGCCCGCTAGTGTGCGTATTTGAGCGGCATACTCGTCGCTCCTAACATCATCGCGTGTCACGTAACCAGCCGATACCGCACCTAGGACATTTGTGTAATAGTCCCGGACTACTGTATCGGCTTCCAAAAATCCGCATTCAACCCCTTAGCTATCATTGTACGGCATCTGAAATTGAATCTGATAACCTCTGCGCACAGCATGTTCAATATGTCAGCTGCGGGAATTTGCTTGGAGATTTCCGCGTACCTATTGAGAACTCTGTCTATCCCCCTCTGTACGTCCCCGTCTACGTCAAACGGCCTGTAAACCCACTTCTTATCAGCAATGTGGACCTCGGTCACCCCCATAACCATGGAGGAACGCAAGTAGAAGTCGTATTTGTCACGCTGAGATAGATCCTCCCTGGCGCCGATTGTCTCCGTCAGAGAGCTAAGATAATCCTGCTGCAAGTTCGTTAACGCAACCATCTTTATCTTCATATTTCCGCCAAACAGCTCCAATACCTCAAAATACGACGTGTGATGGAGTACCGAGTATAAG